>SAMEA104315427__coassemble_245_pt1 | contig 177158 bp, 169 predicted proteins | sample SAMEA104315427__metabat2_high_PE_001 | metagenome-assembled genome bin SAMEA104315427 (sample SAMEA104315427) | gut metagenome | biome: Monkey gut; feature: monkey-associated habitat; material: faeces | place: China | collected 2013 | reverse complement strand
AAAAGGAATCGACGTTGGTGTATCTGTTGTACATCTGTTTCGCTTTCAAAGATCAGTTACATTAGATGACTGCTTGTGAGTCTAGGTTCTACCTTATATCTAATGTAGGCTTCCATCTTTAATGTCTTAAAGCGGATAGCGTGGTTAATTCTACACTTATAAAAATTATCGTCAAGACTAATTTCAAATAATTAAAATATTTTACATTTGGCCAATAAAAAAGCTTCCAATGTTATACATAATAATAAGGATATAAATAAGCGTATTTATATGAAAACAAAGGAAGCAAGCGGACTAATTAGATATTAGCTTTCCAAAGTCCATGGATATTGCAATAGCTATAGACTTCTAAGATTTTTTCATCTTTCTCCAGTAAGAAAGAAGCTTTTGGTTCTTCATTAGCTTTTAATCTTTTTAATTGAGTGCCTTTATCGGTAATAAGCATAATCCATTCAATATGATGAGCTTCTAACATTGGATGAGGAGTCGAACCAACACTTACTTCTAATTTATCTCCGTTGAGATATAAAACTGGAACGTGCTTTTCTTTTCCTTCTAAAGATGGATCTTTAACAACGAGTTCACTTAAAGATGGATTTTGCTGAGGATTTTCACTTAAGGCATAAAAAATGGTGCCTTCTTTGCTTAAATAGAAATGGGACATATTTAACCCTCCTTCTTAAGCAAGTATAGCACCGATAGAAATTATTTCTTCTAATATGCTCTATCTCTTCCGAGAACGAGAAATAAGAATTAAATATAAAATTCTCGTAAATAGAGAAATGAAATTGGTATACAAATTAAAGGCACAGAATAAGGCAAGATTATTATTTCCTTGGCCAGATTCAGCGATTTTCCCCATTTGATTAGCTTCAAAACCAATAAAGAGTAAACAAGCGATGACTATGCCTACTGATATACCAACATCTAACCAAGTAAACATTTCTGGGAAGATAAGATAGAAAATAAACCAGAATGCACAAAGTAAACCGATACCAATAAGGATAGAAATACCCATAAATAAGAAAGGTGAAAGATCACTCTTAGAAAAATAACCAATAAAGAACATTATTAAGAAACATAGAGCGGTTAAAGCAAAAGCTTCCCCTATTGTGGCGAAATCTACACCCGCTAAAAGGATTAAGGAGAAACCAATGCCCATGCATAAAGCATAAAGGATAAATCCCACCCAAGGAGCTTTCCCGGTTTTCGAACTATAAATTGAATTAATTATGGTTATTACATAACTAAGCACAAAAGCTCCAATAGAAGTTCCCAAAATGACTGCAAAACCAAAATCTGGATTAGCGTTTATTATTTGGGCCATAAAGAAAGCAAAAACAAAGCTACTTAATGCGGTAAGTAATAAACCTATAAATAAATATAAGAAAACAATGCCAAGGAATTTCGAAGTAATTTTTGCGCTAACTGATCCTGTATTTTGAACTTGTTCCATTTTCTTCTCCTCTCGTTTCTTGTTTGTATTATAAAGAAATTATTAAAACAAAAAATAGTCTTTGGAGAACTTTTGTCAAAATTAATTCCCCTAAATATATATATCCTAATTATTTAAAATTGGTTAAAAATTTTAAAAAGCCACCCGAAGGTGGCTAGAGTAATAACGTTAAATTATTTAGAAAGCATACCTTCGATAAGACCACGATAACTGACCGGGTCTAAAGAAGCTCCGCCAACTAAGGCACCATCAATGTCTTTTTCACTCATATAGGAAGCGACATTTTCTGGTTTTACACTTCCACCATAAAGAATGCGGATTTCTTCAGCAACTTCTTCACCAAATAAAGAAGCAAGAAGTTTTCTAATCATTGAGATGGTGTTTTCGGCAATCTCTTTGGAAGCACTCTTGCCAGTACCAATTGCCCAAATTGGTTCATAAGCAATCACTACTTTTTTAGCTTCTTCTTTGCTAAGCCCTTCTAAACCTTCTTTAATTTGTTCGCTAACAAAAGCGTTAGTTTCACCTTTTTCAAAAACTTCTAAGGATTCACCACAACAATATAAAGGAGTCATATTGTTAGCTAAAAGAGCTTTAATCTTTAAATTACAAGCTTTAGAAGTTTCGCCGTTATAAGCTCTTCTTTCGGAGTGACCAAGAATTACCCAATCAATACCAATTTCTTTTAACATGGGAATGGAAACTTCACCAGTAAAAGCGCCATGGTCATGTTCATTGACGTTTTGAGCGGCAACAATGCACTTGGAATCGATGTTCTTTTTCACAACATCTAAGCAAACAAATGTAGGAGCAACGCCGACATCAATGCCATTTTTAGTAGCAAATTCAATCATTGGAGTAGCACCAAGAGCGAAAGCTTTCGCTTCGCTTGGTGTTTTATTCATTTTCCAATTTCCGACCAGTAATTTCTTACGCATTTCTTTCTCCTAGCGAAGAACATCAACTCCAGGAAGATGTCCATCATTTTCAATCATCTCTAAGGAAGCTCCGCCACCAGTAGAGACGTGAGAGAAATCTTGTTTATAACCAAATACTTTAACGGCACTAGCACTATCGCCACCGCCACAGACAGTAAAGGCTTTTCCTTTTAATGAAGCTAAGGTTTTACAAACTGCTAAAGTGCCAGCTTGGAAATCTTTTTGTTCAAAAACGCCAACTGGACCATTCCAGAAGACCATTTTGGCTTTGCTTAAAATCTTTTGATATTCTTCGATAGTCTTTGGACCAATATCGCATCCTTCAAAACCATCAGGAATGTTTCCACCTTCTTCAACGATGGTGCTAACAACTTTAATACTTCTTCCTTCTTTTTCTTCAAAAGAATCAGTGATGACAGCATCTACAGGAATAATTAATCTGCCTTTAGCTTCTTCGATGCATTTTCTAGCATAATCAAGTTGATCCATCTCAACCGGGGAATTACCAATGTTCATACCCATAGCTTTCTTAAAGGTATAAGTCATAGCGCCGCCAATAAGAACGTAATCACATTTCTTAAGTAAAGAATCGATAACTTTAATCTTGTCACTAACTTTAAATCCACCAAGAAGAGCAACATAAGGGCGATCGGAAGGATTAACTTCCACGCAACGGCTTAAATTTTCAACTTCTTTAAGCATTAAATAGCCTAAGGCAACTGGCTTTCCTTCGGCTTTAAGAATAGAAGGGACACCAACGGTAGAAGCATGGGCTCTATGAGCAGAGCCGAAAGCATCCATGACAAAGACATCCGCTAAAGAAGCCCATTCTTTGGCTAATTCAGGATCATTCTTTTCTTCGCCCTTTTCATAACGAGTATTTTGGACTAAGAGGACTTCACCATCTTGTAATTTAGCAACAGCTTCTTTAAGTTCTTCGCCTCTTGTTGCTGGGCAGAAATAAACTTTATAAGAAGGCATTAATTCTTGAAGAGCTTTGGCAACTGGAGCCATATCGTTAGCTTTTTTCATTTCTTCAATCTTAGCGGGATCTGGCTCTTTCCATTTAATTTTGCCTAAATGGCTCATAAGAATTAAACGCGCTCCTTTAGAAGCTAATTCTTCAATGGTTGGTAAAGCGGCAGTAATACGATTAGTATCACGTATCACTCCGTTCTTTTGAGGGACATTAAAATCAACACGTACATAGACGGTCTTTCCCTTTAAATCTTTAAGGTCTTTAATTGTAAGCATTTTTTTCTCCTTGCTTTGACATTATACGCTAAAATTCCAAGAAAAAATGATTAAGAAAAGATTACCGATTTATCGTCTACATTATAAAATGTAGTTTGTAGTCGAATGCTGCCCTATTAAAGCATAAAAATATGTTTAAAAATGTGGTGTATTTCTTTTAAAAATATGACACTTTTGCAGTATTAAATTTAAGAAAATTAAAATATCCCTGCAAAACCCTTATTAATTATCTTTTATAGAATTAAATAATTTTATAGCCGCTAAAATAGTGTCATCCATGTCGTAATAACGATAATCCGCTAAACGGCCACCAAAATAAACATTTGGTACATCTTTCTTTAATGTTTCATATGCTTCAAATAACTTTTTATTTTTTTCATCATTAACTGCGTAATAAGCTTCTTCTCCTCTTTTCCGAGTTAAAGGATATTCATAAGAAACAATTGTTTTGGGAGAGGAAACATCAAATTCAAAATGTTTATGTTCAATACTTCTAGTATAGGGAGTTTCTTTATCCGTGTAATTAATAACGGCAACTCCTTGATGATTCTTTTCGTTATAAATCTTTTCTTCAAATCTTAGGCTTCGATACTCTAATTCGCCAAACCGATAGGAGAAGAAGGCATCAAGAGGGCCGGTATAAATAACTTTATCCGCTAAAGAGAGTAGATGTTCTCTATCTTTTAAAAAGTCTGTATTTAAAAGAAGTGAACATCCTTCAATCATTTTTTCAATGATTTGGGTATATCCGCCAACAGGTATTCCTTGATAAGGATCAGTGAAATAATTGTTATCGTAAGTTAATCTAACAGGTAGTCTTTTAATGATAAAAGAAGGAAGATCTTTGCAACTCCTGCCCCATTGTTTTTCTGTATAACCCTCAATTAATTTATGATAAACAGTTTCGCCAACAAGATTAATCGCCTGTTCCTCTAAATTCTGAGGATCTTTAACATATTTTGCTTCTCTTTCTTTATTTATTCTTTCCTCTGCCTCTTTTGGTGTAAATACATCTTTCCATAACTTAGAAAAAGTATTCATATTAAAAGGCAAGTTATAGGTTTCTTCGTGATAACGGGCAATTGGCGAATTGATGTAGTGGTTAAAATTAGCAAATTGATTTACAAAATCCCATATTTCCTTTTTATCCGTATGAAATATGTGGGCACCATATTTATGAACAACAATGCCTTCTTTGTTTTCAGTATAAACATTACCACCAACATGATTTCTTCTTTCAACAATAAGAACTTTTTTACCTCTTTTCTTTAATAAATAGGCAATGGTAGCACCAAAAAGTCCACTGCCGACAACTAAGAAATCATATTGCTTCATTTGTTTACCTCTAATTCATTATTATTCTATCTAGTTCCACTAAAATTAAAATAGAGGTTTATTTATCTAAAAAAGCATATAATGCCATCAATAAAGGAGTTTTATGTGGCACGAGTATTTATTCGAAGTTTTAAAAATAATTAATTACATTATCTTAGTTCTTATTGGTATCCCTCTTCTTATTCAGGTTCTGTACATACTTTTCTTCTTTGTTAAAAAGAAAAAATTTCCAGTAGCTACCAAGAAAGGGAAAATTGCTTATTTAATACCTGCTCATAATGAGGAAGATGTTGTTTCTAAAACAATTGTTTCTTTACTTAATGATCAAAATTATCCTAAAGATCTCTACGATGTCTTTTTAGTTGCTCATAATTGCACTGATGAAACCGCTAAAAGAGCGGAAGAAGCCGGAGCTAAAGTCCTCATTTTAAATGATCCTGACCCAACGCATCGAAAAGCTTTATACCCCTTACGATACGGCATTAATGAGATAATTTCAGGCAAATATGGTGATTATGATATGGTTATCCATGTAGATGCTGATAATCTCTTTAATAAAGATTTTTCTTTAGAAATGAATAACGCTTTCCAATCGGGTGTATCTCTTGCTAGACCATATGAAGGCGCTTCTAATGGAACTAAAAATTTCTTTACTAAAGCTTGCGCAATGTTCTATGTAATGGAAAGTAGGTATGGCTCTAGAGTTAGAGAACGTCTTTCTTTAGGCGCTCATGTTAATGGAAGCGGCGCTATGATGAGTGTTCAAATGCTAAAAGATACCGGTGGCTATGATTGCCAAGGTGTTTCTGATGATACCGAATATTATTTCAATCGCTTGTTAGATGGATATAAAGGACATTATGTAGAAGACGCAGTTGTTTATGAAGATATGCCTTCTTCATTTTCAGATACATATAATCGAAATAAACGAATTGGCAGCGGAAATAACTGGTTATTTAGAAAGAAATTACCTTTATTATTAAAGAAATTTTTTAAGACTGGCGATTTATCATGCTTAGAAGTCTTTATGACATATATTCTCTTAGTCTTAACAGTACCCTTATCGATTTGGCTACCACTTTATTACATCTACCACTTCACTTATTTAGGTTTAACTGGATATGGGGTAATTGAAACTGCTTTAAATACTGCCCCCTTCTATCAAAATGAATTATGGGTTTCCTTATGGGCTATCCTTGGTGTAGTTCTTTCTCTTTTTATTCTTTTTGGTTATGTTCAAGCCTTTATCTTAGCTATGACCGAATATAAGAAACTTGGCGCAAAATCTAGAGGAGAATATTTGCCAGTTGCTCTTCTTTTCCCCTTCTTCTTAATTCTATATTCAATAACTATTTGCATTGGTATGCTTTCTAAACCTAAAAAATGGGGTCAAGCCAAGCGAACAACTTCTAAAAATTAATTAAGAGCTTTTATTAATCCAGCAAAAAAGGCGCACACCGCGCCTTTTTTAAAAGATTAATAATTAATTATTTCTTTAAGATTTCGCCATATAATCCGGCAAGACGGACATATTGGCAGGTGAAGCTGTATTCGTTATCATACCAGCTGAACACCTTTACCCATTGAGTACCATCTGGCATGGTGCGAACCATGGTTTGAGTGGCATCAAAGAGAGAACCGGTAGTAGAACCAAGGATATCGCTAGAAACGATTTCGTCTTCAGTATATCCAAGAACGCCTTTGAGTTCGCCATTAGCGGCTTCTTTCATAGCGGCATTGATTTCTTCAGCAGTAGTTTCTTTTTCTAATTGAAGAGAAAGATCAACTAAGGAACCATCAGTTACTGGAACACGGATAGCAACACCATCAAGTTTGCCATTGAGTTCAGGAATGACTTTGCCAATAGCTTTAGCAGCACCAGTGCTTGTTGGAACAATGTTAGCAGCGGCCGCTCTACCTCTACGGAGGTTGCCCTTAGCAAGGTCAAGAATAGTTTGGTCATTGGTATAAGCGTGAACAGTAGTCATATAACCACCCTTAACACCAAATTTTTCCATTAAGACGTGCATAACTGGAGCTAAGCAGTTGGTTGTGCAGCTGGCACCAGAGATGATCTTTTGATCAGCAGTGAGTTTATCGGTGTTAACACCATAAACATAAGTTGGGATGTCTTTGCTGGATGAAGGAGCACTGATAATGACTCCTTTTGCACCATTATTTAAATGGATTTCTCCATCTTCTTTGGTCTTAAGACGTCCGGTGCATTCTAAGACAACATCAACACCATATTCGCCCCATTTTAAATCGTGGGGATCTTTTTTGCCGAGAACGGGAATTTTCTTTCCTTGGAAAACGATAGCGTTTTCAATAATGTTTCCTTCTTCGTCCTTCTTGACGATGGCACTGATCTCATCGGCCTTCCATGTTCTATGGGTGGTGTCGTATTTGAGAAGATAAGCCAAGGTTTTGGCATCGACAAGGTCATTAATAGCAACGACCTCGAAATCACCGCTTTCATAAGCGCGGCGGAACGCAAGACGGCCAATACGACCGAATCCGTTAATAGCTAGTTTAATTGACATTTGAAGCTCTTTCCTCCTTCATTAAACCTAAGACATTATACAAGCCTTTTGCTAAGGAAGGAAAAGAAAACTACTTTATTTAATAAAGTAATTAGGAAAAGTACTCTTTTTCTCTATTTCCTTGTCCTCAAAGAGATCTTTTAAAGAAACCCCTAAAGCCTTGGCAATACTATTTAAAATGATAATTGTCGGGTTCCTTCTCCCATTTTCTAAATCAGATAAATAGGTCTTGGAGATATCCGCTAAATAAGCTAAACGAAGTTGACTTAGTCCCTTCTTTTCTCTTAAATCAGTTATTCTATTTCCTAAATCGAAGAGGGTTTTGCTATCAATTTCTCTTTTTTTCATAACCAAGCGCCCTTTCATATTCTTTATCTAAATAGCGAAGTAAATGGTTAACGTTAGATCTAGAAATGGTTGTATTTAATTCATCCGATAATAAAGCAGCTAATTCGTTTAAGGAAGCATCAGGATGTTCTAAACGAATTTTAAATAAGGCTTTAATTTTCTCATTATCAAAAGAAGCCCAGCCTCTCTTTTCTATTAAATAATTTATTTCCTCTACTTGTCTAAGGCCCGCTTTTTGACTTTTTTGATAATTAGCGGTATCTAAATTAGCTAAACGATTGCCAATTAAAGCAAAATCTCGGGAAATACGAACATCCTCAAATAGAAGACAATTCTCTTTAGCTCCTAACAAAATAAGAAAATCACTAATTTCATCTCCCCTTTTAATATAGATAACACTCTTCGAACGTCTAGTAACCATTTTGGCGGAAAAAGGGTGAGGAGGATATTTACAAATTAGTTTTAATAAAAATTTACCGAAAGCCTCTTCTTTACAAGCGATTTCTAAATGATAAGAGGAAGAGTGAGGGTTATTGACAGAACCACCAGCTAAAAAGGCCCCAGCAAAAAAGGAAGCCATATCCTCACTCTTTTGCACATTTTTAGAGGGTGAAGTAGGTAAAAAGAAATCGATTTCTAAATCGTTTAAAATCTCCTCTGCTCCTTCTTCTAAAATAACATGATAAACAATTCTTTTTAAAAAACCGGCGTTTCTCGTATAAGCAAAGCGAGCTTTAACATCATATAAATCCCGAAGATATTCATAAACTACTTTAGCAATAGAACTATTTTCACTAGAAACTTCTAAAGCGTTGTTGCTACCTCTTAATCTTAGATATCCATTCATTCTAATAAAGGCACTTAAAAACGCTCTTTTTTCACTATTATTTCTCGGTGCTCTAGCGCTTTCTTCCTTAGCTAATTCGGCAAATGAAGGACTGACGGCTTTGTTATTCATCCTTTAGACCTCGTAAATAAGAAAGAATTCCTCTAGAGGCTAAAGCCCCATCACTTAAAGCAGTAATCACTTGTTTTAAAGGTTTATTAATTAAATCTCCCGCGGCAAATACACCAGGAAGAGAAGTCATCATATCGTCATTGACTACTAAGGAACCATTCTTTTCTTTAATAGATAAAGAAGAGAAGAAACTTTTATTAAGTTTTTCGTTATTTAAAGGAAAGAAAGCATTTACCGCTAATTCTTGTTTCTCTCCTTTTTCGTTATAAATAATCTTAGTTACCTTTGTACCATCACCAACTACTTCTCTAACGATAGAATAAGGATGAAGAATTAGTTTATTAGATTTAGGTGTTTCTAAATAAAAAGTTTCTCCTTTATAAAATAAATGGAGTTCTTTAACTAAATCTAATAAATAAAGGGCTTCCTCATAACTTCTAGCTCCCTCTCCCTCAAGAGCCACGATTTTATCTTTATATAAAGGCCCATCACATGTAGCGCAATAGCTAATGCCTTTCCCTAAATATTCTTTTTCACCTTTAATCTTTGCCAAATAAGATAAACCTGTGCAGATTAGAACACTTTTAAAAAGCTGAATCTCACCATTTATAGATACGCAAAATAAATCATTTTCTTTCTTAATGTCGCTAACTTCCCCATATTGGGGATAAATACCTTTATCTGCTAGAGGTTTCAGCAAATTTCTAGCAAGAGAAAAACCATTCTGAGGAAGAAAACCTGGGCAATTAGAGATATCAGCGATATTTAATAATTTTCCTCCCGGGGCCCCTTTATCTACCCAAAGGTAACTAGCTTTAGAGCGAGATAAATAAGTTAAAGCACCAATTCCCGCCGGACCTGCTCCAACAATTAAAACATCAATTACCTTCATAAAGAAAAACCTCTTTTTAATTCTTCCCAATTAGAGAATACAAGGCTTTTAGCTACGCCATTAGGAGTTTTTCTTAATCCCCAATTTAATAAAGCGAAAGATACGCCGGCATTTTTAGCACTTTTTACGTCATAGATAGTATCGCCAAGATAAAGTACTTCTTCTTTTTTAGAAATATGAAGTTCTTCCATTGCTTTAAAGATTCCATCTGGAGAGGGCTTATTATGAAGAACATCGCCTTCGCCAATAATAACTTCAAATAAACCTTCCAAATCACAAATTTTCAAAGAATATTCCGCGAAAGGATGGCTTTTATTAGTTACGACCCCTAAGTGATAACCCGCTTCTTTTAAGTAAGATAAAAATTCTTTAGTTTTTGGAAAAGCAGTAACCGTCGAATCATAATATTCTTTGCAACGTTCTAAATATAAAGAATGTAATTTTTCATAAGGTTCATTAGGAAAATAAGAAGGCAAAGATTCGCTTAATGGAGGACCACTAAATTCTAATAATTCACTAAGATGAGGCTTATAGCCTTTTCTTAGATCATGACTTAAAGATAACCAAGTCAAAACCACCATCAAATCACTATCAATGATGGTTCCATCCATATCAAAGAGAATAACTTTATATTTTCTTGGCTTCTTGTTCATTCTCTTCCTTTGCTAATTGGGAAACACCTTTTTCTTCTCTTTTAGCATTCTTTTTATTAATAAAACCGGTTATATAAGGTATAGCAACTAATAAAGCCGCTACTAAAGCAAATAAAGCTACGAGAACAAAACCATAAGAAAGGTTTACAAAGCTTTCGCCAATATTCCCTAAATAGGCAGTTTTCTTTCCCGCAAAGAAGAAAATGCCACTTAATAAGCTAAAAGCAATACCAATAAGAGCCACTATCCAATCCTTATCTTTTTTTAGAATTTTTAGTAAGAGGCAAACTGCAAAAGAAACAAAAGCTAAAATTAAAATAATATAAGAAATTAAATAAAAGACACTTCTACCAAATATAATTTCAAAACCAGAAAAGACATTAGTTGTTCCAGTTCCATCTTTAGCAGTAGAAACATTGATCGAAGGAAGGAAAGGGAAAAAGAAAGCAGGCAATAATAAACTTAAGCCAATAATGGGGAAATGCAGGGATTTTTTGTTTTCTTTATAAGCATCCGCCATATGGAAAGCGGCAATTAAAGCTAAACCAATAAGAATATAGGCTAAAGAATTACAAATACTCCAAGCGTTATCCGTACCCATGTTGAAATTAGAATTTCTCATAGGTTCCATGATAATTCTAACTAAGCCATACCAAAGGAAATAAGCTCCGCAACAATCTCCAGGTTTCGCGTATTTCTTTAAACCTTTGCCAATTCCATAAGTAATCAAGAAATAACCCGCAACATTAAATAGAGCTTCGACTAAGAATAAAGGAACATTAATTTGGCCAGTCGGTAAAGCACTTCCTCCATTCGAGAAGCTCATATTTGTTAATAACCAAGATGGTAACCAACTCCAACCATTGGTATATTCAACTACTTGTCCATAAACTTCTAAATTAAAGAAGTTTCCAAGTCTTCCCATAGCTTGTGCTAAAAGAACAGTCGGAACTATAGCGTCAATAGCAAAACGCATATCCACAAACTTCTTAGTAGCTCTGAGGAAGAAATAACCTACTAAAACGCCAGCAGCGGCACCACCTAAAATTGTTAAACCGCCATTCCAAATTTCAAATACTTTAGTAAATGGGAAACCAGCAAATTCTCTATCCCAATTACCAACAACATACCAGATTCTGGCCCCTAAAACGCCAGCAGGGAAAGCTACTAAAACTAGAGTATCTAAAATACCATGTTTCTTATATTTCTGATAAAAGCGATGATCGGAAACCCAATACGCAATAGCGACACCAAAAAGAATAGCTAAAGCATAGAAAGCAATATGGAAACCGCCACTTTCACCTGGTTTAGTAAAACGGAACCCATTTCCATCAATAGAGAAGCCATTAAATAAAGGATAGGTTAAATAAGGAGCAATATTATCTGACCAAAGTAAGAAAGAAAAGACTGCTAAAGGAATAGAACCATATAGGAAAACTTTAACTAATTTCAAAGATTTTTCTTCTAAATCACTCTTCCAAAAACGAAGGGCAAAATTACTCCATAAAGCAGCACTCGTAAAACCAAAAATCCACACTCCAATAAGAGCAAAGGAGAAATTGGCAACATAATTAAGGGCATTTCCTTTATAAGGGCCGGCTAGCCATTCTCCTTGAGTGGCCCACGCACTATTACCAGTAAATAGGGCCGCCATTAAGAATGTTAGACCAGTAGCAATTACGGCATCTAAGCCAAAAAACATTAAAAGTTGCTTTTTTGAATACTTTTTTTCAAGGCGATCTTTAATGTATTTTCTCTCAAAATAAATTAAAGAAGCTCCTCCCCCAATCAAGGCTAGAAGTCCGATAACTAAATAGGCAATTGCATCCGCTCCCATAGTGTTCTCCTTATTTATTATTTAATAATATATTCTTAAGAAAGGCTCCTGTATATGATTTCGGATTGGCGGCAACTTCTTCTGGCGTGCCAAAAGCCACTATTTCTCCGCCTCTATATCCACCTTCAGGCCCTAAATCTATGATATAGTCTGCCACTTTAATTACGTCAAGATTATGTTCAATGACAATAACTGTATCTCCATGATCAACAAGATTTTGTAAAACTTTTATTAATCTAGAAACATCGTCAGAATGTAGACCAGTCGTAGGTTCATCAAGAATATAAACGGTCTTTCCGGTAGGTTTCTTTTGGAGTTCATAGGCTAATTTAACTCTTTGCGCTTCGCCTCCAGAGAGGGTTGTCGCCGGTTGACCAAGCTTTATATAACCTAGTCCAACATCATATAAAGTTTGTATTTTACGTTTGATTTGCGGGCGATTTTCAAAAAATTTCAGGGCTTCTTCAACTCGCATCTCTAAAACATCATAAATATTTTTACCTTTGTAATAGCAAGATAATGTTTCTTGGTTATATCTTTTACCATCACATTCATCACATTTAACATAAACGTCAGGAAGGAAATTCATAGGTACTATAGTTACCCCAGCTCCTTGACACTTCTCGCACCTTCCTCCAACAACATTAAAAGAAAAACGTCCTTTATCAAAACCTTTGGCTCTAGCTTCAGGGGTTTCAGCAAATAAAGCTCTTATATCATCAAATAATTTTGTATATGTAGCCGGATTGCTTCTAGGAGTTCTTCCAATAGGTTCTTGGGTGACATTAACTATTTTATCAACATATTTAAGTCCGGATATAGATTCATATTTACCTGGCAATTCTTCGGATTTATTAATTTTTTGCTCTAATATCTTACATAAAGTTTGATTGATTAAAGAGCTTTTACCACTTCCAGAGACGCCGGTTACTAAAATTAAAGAACCTAAGGGGAAAGAAACGTCAATATTCTTTAAATTATTGCAAGAGGCACCCTTTAAAACTAATTTCTTGCCACTACCTTTTCTTCTCGTTTTAGGAATAGGAATAAATTTTCTTCCCGCTAAATAGTCGCCAGTTATGCTTCTTTTTTCTTCTTCAATATCTTTTAAAGAACCTTCAGCAACAATTTCGCCACCATGAATTCCCGCGCCAGGACCAATATCAACAATATGATCAGCAGCTCTAATGGTATCTTCATCGTGTTCTACGACAATAAGGGTATTGCCTAAATCACGCATTTCCTTCATGGTTTTGATAAGTTTGGCATTATCTCTTTGATGTAAACCAATTGATGGTTCATCAAGAACATATAAAACCCCAGATAATCTAGAACCAATTTGGGTAGCCAAACGAATTCTTTGGGCCTCCCCTCCAGAAAGAGTCATTGCTAAGCGGTTTAAAGTTAAATAATCTAGACCAACATCCACAAGGAATTGGGCTCTATTTTCAATTTCTTTAAGAACCATTTTGGCAATTTTTTGCTCATTTGGAGATAAGGTATTTTTTAAAGAAGAAACATATTCAAGTAACTTATCAATTGTTAAACAAGTCACTTCATAAATATTTAAACCATTAATTCTTACGGAAAGTGCCTCTTCATTTAGCCGAGCTCCATGACAAGTAGGACAAATACTATCTCTCATAAAGCTTTCATAATAAGGAAGCATCCATTTAGATGTAGTTTCGTTATAACGCCTTTCAATTAAAGTCTTTACGCCTTCTACATAACCATTTTTATGAATAATATTGCCGCTAGAAGAAGTGAGAGAATGCTTGATTACTCGATCAGAACCATTTAATAAAATATTCTTTTGTTTATTAGTTAAATCCTTCCAAGGAATGTCCATCGGAATGTGATAAGTAGATAATAAAACTGCAAATTCTTGCCACTCTAAATTAGAAGTTCCAACAATATTCTTGTAATAACGGATACACCCTTCCGCAATTGTTTTATTTGGGTCAGGAACTAAAAGGTCTTCCGCTACATTTCTAGACATCCCTAACCCTTTACAAGTTGGGCAATATCCCATCGGAGCATTAAAGGAAAATAGACGAGGCTCTAATTTAGGAACAGAGAAACCACATTCAGGGCATGAATGGTTGCTAGATAGAAGCTTATCTTGCCCTTCGTAGTTAATAATTAAATATCCTTTACCCCAATCTAAAGCTAATTCTGTATCCTCGCTAACTCTACTTCTTAAATTTTCTTTAATAATTAATCTATCAATTACTAAAGCAATATCATGTCGTTTATTCTTTTCTAATGGAGGAACGTCTTCTAAAAGGTAGAATTCGCTATCCACGCGAACCCTGGAGAATCCTGCGGCTTTTAGTTTATCTAAAGTAACTTTATGAGTCCCTTTTTCTTGAGTAACTATTGGAGCTAAAATTTGGATTTTAGTTCCCAAACGGTATCCCAAAATTTGTTCAATCATTTGTGAAGAAGAAACCGCTACAATCGGTTTATGATGAATTGGACAATAAGGAACACCAATTCTTCCAAATAAAAGACGAAGAAAATCATATATTTCAGTAACTGTTCCAACTGTCGAACGAGGGTTATGAGAAGTAGTTTTTTGATCGATAGATATCGCAGGAGATAATCCTTCAATCGAATCCACGTCAGGCTTATCTACCCCGCCTAAAAATTGACGGGCATAAGGAGAAAGAGATTCCACATATCTCCTTTGGCCTTCGGCATAAATCGTATCAAAAGCTAAAGTAGATTTCCCTGAACCACTTAAACCAGTAAAGACAGTTAAAGTATCCTTAGGAATAGCTACATCAATATTCTTAAGATTATTTTCTCTAGCACCTTTAACAACAATAAATTTCCTACTATCCATAAGCTCGAATATTATAACCGATTGAAGTTATACTTCAAAAAATCTTGCTCAAGTCTTTTCCCTACTAAACACATTAGGCACTAGAAAAGAATAGAAAGTTAGTTATAATAAATCAGCTCGGGACGTAGCACAGCTTGGTAGTGCACTACCTTGGGGTGGTAGGGGTCATGGGTTCAAATCCCACCGTTCCGACCAGACTTTAAGAAATTCCCTCAGAATCTCCAATTTAAATGAGATTTGTGGGGGATTTTTTAATATTCGAACCTTACCCGGATTTAAAAAACTAAGCAAATCCCCATTGGATTAACTATTCCTTAGACAATAACATTATTAAAGCCATTCTTTCTGATGGGGTTAATTTTGCTTTGTTTATATTAATCTTCTCTTCAATTTCTTTATAAGGATTATCGCCTTTAGGTTCTTCTAAGAGATATTCCAAAGAGACATCAAGGGCTTTAGCAATTCTTAATAATATTTTCGTTTCCGGAAGACGATATCCACTTAAATAATGAGAAAGTTGTCCCTCGGTTAAAGAAGCTTTTTTAGCAAATTCTTTTTGATTATAACCTTTAGCTAAAATTAAACGTTTTAAACGATTATGAAACTTTTCTTCCATAAAGAAATTGTGCCACTAAAAGTAACTAGAGCAAATATATTTATGGAAATTAATAGCAAAAAAGAAAAGCGCAGTCTAAGGAGACTTCTCTTTAAGACTGCGCTTAGGTTTTAATTAAATACCGAATTTCTTAATGGCGTTCCAACGATCTTTAGCGTAGTTTTCACACTTCATAAGAAGTTCTTCAGCATGTTCTGGATTAGTAACAGGAAGTTGAGCGAAACGAGTTTCATGCATTAAGAAATCACGGAACTTGCTATAATCCGGCTCTTTCATATCAATTGAGAGAGGGCTCTTTCCTTCTTTAATTAATCTAGGATCATAACGGAAAGTTTGGAAGTAACCACATTCCACCGCTTTCTTTTCTTCAGAAATGGAATTAACAAGACCGCCTTTAATATGTTGTTCAGCACATGGGCAATAACAAATGATTAAAGATGGGCCATTATAAGATTCCGCTTCTTTAAAGGCTTGGATAGCCTTCATTGGATTAGCACCAAGAGCAACTTGAGCAACATAAACATGTCCATAAGACATCGCCATGAGGGCTAAATTTTTCTTAGCTTCTTTCTTGCCAGAAGCAGTGAATTTATTGATTGAACCAGTTTGTGAGCTCTTAGAAGCTTGTCCACCGGTATTGGAATAAACTTCGGTATCAAGAACAAGAACATTAACATCAGCTTCATTTGCTAAGACGTGGTCAAGTCCGCCATAACCGATATCATAACTCCAACCATCGCCACCGATAATCCAAACGGATTTTTCAATTAAATCACGTTCATATTTCTTTAATTCTTTAACACCTTCATCTTTAGAAGCATCAACTTCTTTGATAAGTTCTTTGATTAAAGAACGTTCAAGAGTCTTATCTTTAGCTTTGATGGCCTCAAGATATTTGCTAGCAACATCTTTTAAGGAAGATTCAGCAGTTTCGCTCTTTGTAGCATTCTCTAAGATTCTGATGATTTGAGTCATCTTATAATCGTTAGCGATACGCATACCAAAGCCATATTCAGCATTATCTTCAAAGAGAGAGTTGGCCCAGGCAACGCCTTCGCCATTCTTATCTTTAACAAAAGGAGTTAAAGGAGTCGATCCGCAGTAGATGGAAGAACAACCAGTAGCGTTAGCAATGAGTAAATCCTTGCCGAATAATTGACTTAATAAGCGGTAATAAGGGGCTTCTCCACATCCTGCACAAGCGCCAGATACTTCCATATATGGGCGTAAGAAGCCAACACCTTTAACGGTAGTAGTCGGGAAAACTTCTTCTTTTTGAGCGCAATTATAATAGAGATAATCAGCGGCATCTTGCTCTTCAAATTGAGTCTTAACATCAACCATCTTTAAGGCAAAATGGTCATTTCCAAGACGTTTTGCGGTTTGGTTAGCCATACATTCGTTAACACAAAGTCCGCAACCAACACAGTTCTTAGATTGAACTTGGATACGGAATTTATATGGAGCTTTAGAACCCATTAATGGTTTGACGCCATTCTTAACGATTTCTGGAGCCTTAACTAATTCTTCTTCACTAATTAAATATGGGCGAATTGTAGCGTGAGGACAAACAAAAGCGCATTGATTACATTCAATACAATAAGCTGGATTCCATACTGGAACACGATCAGCAATAGCTCTCTTGGTTTTGAAAGTAATATTTTCTTCCATAGTTCCATCAAGAAGTTCATGCTTCATAAATTCACTAGTTGGAAGTTCATCGCCATCTAAGCGATCAATGACAGAAACATATTCGTCATAATAAGTATCGCCAGAATCGTTATCAAAGACCTTTTTAGCATCAAGCTTAATCCAATCTGGATCAACAGGAATTTCTCTTAATCCTTTTGGACCTGCGTCAATGGCGTCCATATTGTTTTTGACAATATCAGCACCTTTTTTTGAATAGCTCTTCTCAACGAATTTCTTCATCCACTTCTCAGCTTCTTCATATGGCATGATTTGTGGAGAAAGTTTAAAGAAAGCAGCTTGTAAAGTGGTATTGGTATGACGACCAATATGGCACTCTTCCGCTAATTTGTTAGCATTGATAACATAGAATTTTGCTTTCTTTTCAGCCAAGAGATGCTTCATTCTATTAGGTAAGGACTTAACTAAAGTAGCATCATCCATATCAGTATTTAGAAGGAAGGTTCCACCCTCTTTCAAATTGGCAATCATATCAAATTTAAAGATATAAGTGTCTAATGAGCAAGAGATGAAGTCGGCATTCTTAACATAATATTCACTATGAATTGGTTCTTTACCAAAACGAAGATGGCTACGAGTAGTTCCACCAGCTTTTCTAGAATCATATTGGAAATAAGCTTGAGCATATTGATGAGTAGCATCACCGATAATCTTAATAGAACTCTTATTAGCGCTAACCGTACCATCACTTCCTAAACCATAGAAGAGACAGGAAGTGTAATTTTGCTTAATTTTGAAGGATTCATCAGTAGGAATAGATAAATGAGTAACATCATCTTTAATACCAACAGTAAATCCATTCCAATTCTTAGGAGCATCTAAGAAATCAAAGACAGACTTGATGTCTTTTGGCTGAGTATCTTTGCTAGAAAGACCATATCTTCCGCCAAGAACGGTTTCAATTTCTCTTCTCTCTTCTTTAAGAGCGGAAACAACATCAAGATATAAAGGCTCGCCAGAAGCGCCATTTTCTTTAGTTCTATCTAAAACTGCAATCTTTTTAACGGTGCTTGGAATGACAGAAAGAAGATGTTTAGCACTCCATGGACGATATAAGTGAACTTTAACAACACCAACATGTTCACCAGCTTTATTTAAAGCATCAACAACTTCGCCGATAGTTTCAGTGACACTACCCATAGCAATAATAACTTTGGTAGCTTCTTTATCACCATAATAAACAAATGGAGCATATGGACGGCCAGTTAAACGAGTAGCTTCTTTAAAATACTTTTCCGCAATAGGAAGAATAGCGTCCCAATGAGAATTTTGAGCTTCTCTAGCTTGGAAATAGATATCATCATTTTCCGCTCCACCACGAGTTACTGGGTGGGTATGAGGATTAAGGGCTCTTTCTCTGAAAGCTTCGACCTTATCCATTGGTAAGAGTTTCTTCCATTCTTCTTTATCAACGAATTCAACATTTTGGACTTCGTGAGAGGTTCTAAAACCATCAAAGAAGTGAACTACTGGAGTAGAAGCATCAATAGCTAAAAGGTGAGCAACTGGGGCTAAATCAGCGATTTCTTGAACAGAACCGCTGCAAAGCATAGTGGCACCTGTTTGTCTGATAGCGTAGATATCTGCTTGATCACCAAAAATCGATAAAGCTCTTGTAGCTAAAGATCTAGCTGCTACATGAAGTACAGCAGGAAGAAGTTCACCACACCACTTATAAATATTCGGAATCATAAGTAGTAAGCCTTGAGATGCGGTATAAGTTGTTGATAAAGCACCCGCTTGAAGAGCACCATGAACTGCACCAGAAGCACCAGCTTCAGATTGCATCTCCACTACTTTGACTGTCGAATCAAAGAAGTTCTTTTCTCCTTTAGAAGCCATAACATCAACAAGTTCCGCCATTGGGGAGCTTGGAGTAATGGGGTAAATCGCTGCTACTTCAGTGAAATAGTAGCTTTCCATCGCGGCGGCAGTGTTTCCGTCAACTGAATGGAACGTCTTTTTAATTTCTTGAGACATTAAAAAATTCTCCTTGTTAGTATAAGTATATCTCTAGTAAATAAGAAAATGAATGATTTTCAAAGAAAGCCCCCTTAAGGGGGCTATCGGAACCTAAATTAATATATTTAGCTACTTTTTAGCGGTCTTTTTTGATTTTTTGTTTCTACTTTGTCTTTCTTTTTTAATAAGAGAAAAAAGTAAATACAAATCATGGTCATTTAATTCCGCTGTCGGAGAAATTAAGCCACCAGGTCCCGCCATCTTTTGATAAATAAAATCTGCATAATTCTTATATTCAGATAGTTCTTTCTTTCTAGCGGTTTGTCTTTTTATTTTTGGTTTAGAAGATTTTTCTAAAGCTTCCTCTTCTAAATATTTTTCTATTTCTGGCAACAAATCATGCATATTTATAGAAGAATCCATAAATATCAGAGGAGCAAATAAAACTAAATCTTCCCCTAAAACATCAGAATAAACACCAACACCCCTAGAAAGCATATCTAGAGAAACAAATTTCTTATTTTGATGCTTACGCAAATAAGAACGAGCTTTAATTAAGCGAGTTATAGAAGGTTTCTTATCCATATATTCATCATATATAACTAAAAACTATTTTAAAAGTCATATAAACGCGAACTTCTAACAAAAAACGCACTAGATGTGCGTTTTATGCAATTTTGGTGATCCCTGAGGGACTCGAACCCGCGACCCGCTGATTAAGAGTCAGCTGCTCTACCAACTGAGCTAAGGGACCAGCTTGAGTATGATATAACACCAATATCTAGACTGCAAGAGATTTAAAAAGGGCCTTGGCACACCAAGACCCATATAAAACAAATCTAAATTATTTAAGTTCTATATATTCAACGTAGCAAGCATTTTTACTGCTCGCCTTTAAAGTAATATTCCCATTAGCTAAAGTGCTTAAATCGTATGTAGCTGAATACCTATAGAGATTAACGGTTTTAGTATTGCTCCCCGACTTATAAGTAATGTTTTCAGCAAAAACAGTACCAGTTGTTAAACTACCATCAGTTAAATCTAAGGCTGCTCCGTTTACATTAACAGAAACGAAACGATCAGCTGTAGAAGTAGCAAATTCACTAATGGAAGTAACTGTAATAGTTTTTCCGGAAACGATAGGTCCGATATTTAAAGTCGTTGTATTTTTTTTGAATTGAATAAAATCATGATCAAGGGTTGTTTCGGCTCTCTTATATGGACTATACTTACCAGTTTTCATAAGTTTGCCGCTAAATTCAACACCACTAACTTCAGTTGTAACTTCAGTATAAGTATCAGCAGAAATTGACTTAAAGTCAGCAGCGCCAACTTTAACTCCTTCAGCAGGAATAGTAGTAGCCGCCTTTTGCTCAACAGTAATAGCAAGAGTACCATTAACACTAGAGCCTTCTTCTTTTGTTGTTGCAGTAACGTTAACTGTGCCAGCTGCTTTAGCAGTTAATAAACCAGTTTGATCAATGGTAGCGAAAGTTTCGTTATCAACCGACCAAGTTACAGATGGATTTGCAGTTGCTGGAGTAACAGTTGCGGTTAATTGTAAGGTTTTTCCTTCAGTAACAGTTGTGGCTTCACCAGCAGCAGTAACCGTAATAGCGGTAATTGGATCAAATGTAGCATCGGCAGTCTTAGTTAAAGTAGTTCCTTCAGCTAAGAAAGCAAATTGAGCTTTGTTATAGTAGGAAAGAGGAGTTGTAATCTTATAAGTTGCACCAACTTCAAGAGTCTTAGAAATCTCTTCTACTGTTGGGGTATCATATTTACTAGCAAATAAAGTAACGTCTGTAGAACCAATTGTAAAGGTAAATGAAGAATCATTTTTGCCCGTTTTGAAAGTTCCACTCTTAAATTTAGCATCAAATGTATAAAGGTTACCAACTTCATTACCAGTAAGTGCTTTGAAACCAGCTTCATCAAGAGCAATAGGAGTCATCGCAGTTACTTCTTCAGTAATCTTTTTAGCATAAGTGCCAGCGATTCTTGCGCCGCTATAGTTAGTTGTTTGAATTCCTCTATTTGTAGAAATGGAAATGGTTGTTTTAACAATAACATTGTCGCCAAGTGTCCATTTTTTATTAGTAATCGCGGTATCATCACTATTAGAAGACCAGTTATAGATATACATACCACCAGTAGAGTCGCTAATATAAGCGCTAGTTCCACCAACACCGGTTACTTTTCCTTTAAGAACGACAGTTTCGCCATTAGCTTTTTTCTTAGCTTCCGCGATAGAGATGGATTCCTCTAAAGGTTCTACGGCTTTGGGAGTAATGGTGACTGGAATGGTCTTAAAAACTGTTTCATCGGCATGAGCCTTAGCAGTAATAGTAGTTTCTCCTTCAGCAACACCAGTAACAACAGCATTTTCAACTGTGGCAATTTCTGGATTAGCAGATTCGAAGATAACTTCATGGTCATCAGTTCCAGTAACTGTTGGCATAATAACTTGCGTCTTACCAACTTCTAAAGTAATGCTTTCAACATCAAGTGTTAAAGTAATCTTAATTTCTTCATTTGAAGTGCTGCTTGAAGTACCAGTATCAGTAGGTTGACTGGATGTATCCGCAGGCGGATTTGTTGAGGATGTACCCTCGTTAACGTTTCCGCCGCAAGCACTTAAAATGAAAGCGGCCGCAAGGGTAAGTGGTAGTCTAATGATCTTACGATTCATTCTATTTCTCCTTTTTTTCTTAATTATTTTAAAATAATTAGCGTAGTAAAACAACTTTAGTAAGCAAAAACTTACTTTTTCGAAAGAATTGAGAGATAACTTATATCTCTTTTAGCTTCTTTTCGAATTCTCAAAGCTTTGATTAATTTGATTGTGCCTAAAGTCAATAAAACTAATCCAGCAAGAAGAGAACAAGCACAAATAACAAATTGAAGTGAAGCAAAATTAATCCCTTGAATCACGTTTCTTTTCTTGCTTAATGATAAAACAATAAATAATGCGCCAATAATAAGGGTTATAGCTCCAATAACATCTAAACAAAGAGCGTTTTGGGATAAATCATATCCAATAGTATCACGCTTATGAGCGGCTTGCGAAAAGGTAGAGATTTCGGAATGGTCGATATTATCAACCCATTCCTCCCCCTCGACTTCTTCCCAACTTAACAAATAACCGTTCCGATTAAATTTTGGTGTTTCAATTTGTTTATTTTTATTCATAACCGTACCAATTAATAAGTGCTAAGAATATTCACATCAGCAGGCGAAACAATTGTGACTTGATCACGATAATTGCTTCCCGAAGAGGAAATATAATTGCCCCAAATGCCAGTTAATTTAACTTTTTTAGCTTTATATTCAGTTTTAATTAAATCTTTAGCGATTTCTACTTCTTCTTTCGCTTTAGCGATTGCTTCTGGAGTTGTCGCATTAGCTAAGTTTTTAGCGGCGACATCAGGAGTTAAAACCCCACTTTCTCCGCCGGGATAATTATAAACATACTCCGCACCTCTAGGATTGTAGTAATTAGTTCCTCCCGCAAAGAATTTATAAGAAACGGATTTTTCCGATCCATAAGTGCAATAAATGTTTTGATCTTGAACAATCCGAATTGCTCCATTGCCTTTTTTAAAATTGTCAGCGGTTGGAGCTCCTCCAATAGCGCCAAAGAAGACTAATTTATTACTAGTACAATAGAAAGGATAGTGAGTGTTATAACGATCTACTTCTTGGATACCGCCATCAGCAAAAGGTGTTGCACCAGTATCGGCGAAAGTATAGACATCATCTTCGAAAGAAACGAGAACGTGTTGTAAATTTTTATGAGTATTTGTTCCATCCGTCTTCAAATAAGCATCTTTAGTTAATTTAATAGGCTTAATCTCGCTTGGTTTAACTGATTTAGTAGGATCAATAATAGTATCTCTATAAGGATCAGCATCAAAGTTATGATAAGAAATGCCCATCATTTGGAGGGTTCCGCTATAAGAAGAGAGAACACCGATAACGGAAACATAATCACCAACAGAGATAGGTGTTTGAGCATAAGTAAAGACATACATACCATAAGCTTCTGGTAAAGAACCATCAGTAGGCATGGTATAAGATGGTTTATCTTGGAAATAGAAAGCACCACTTACTTTTCTAGTTACATATCCAGAAATCTTATAAAGTGTCTTAGAACAATTTTGTTTCGTCTTATCAATGTCAAATAAATTACAAGATAAAGTATAGGGCTTTGCATCAGAAACTGATGTCTCTTGATAAACTTCTTTTAAAGTTTTTTCTACAGGAGGATTGTCTTTTCCATAATAGAAATAATTAGGATCAAGTTCTCCTGAATATTGATGTCTCTTGTTAATTTGAGCGGATTTACTAGCTCCATCAAAGGCATTGAAGAAATCTTCGCCCATATCTTCAATAGAGCCAATACCTTGAGAATAGCCTTGATAAACCATTTCAAGATTTAAGCAACGATAATCATTTTTCGTTGGTTTCTCCTTGGTGGAATACCAAACATAAGCTAAGGAACGTTGATTACCATCGGCAGTAGCGCCTTTTTTCTCATCTCCTCTTGCCCAACCTTGGGACTCTAGAATGATATGTTTAGCACTAGAAAGAGTTTCCTTGTTAAACATTGAAGCGCTCTTTCCCCATTCTTCAAGTTCAGAAGTAGATTCAGGAGTATCAATACCTAAATAACGAATTTTAACTGTATAGCCATAATTTCTAGTAGAAACGTGAGTAGTATCGCCATCAACATAATTAATGAAAGCGGAGTTGCCATCAGTATATGTAGTTTGCATCTCCTCAATACCATTTACTCGGAAATCATAAGCTTGATAACCAGTATCACTACTAACAACGTTATAAACATAATCGGGGACATTCAATTTAAATTTGTCTACCCAATCAATTTCTTTATCAACAACGAAGAAAGAAGCAACTTTGTTAGTACCTTTAGCTAAGGTTACTTCATAATTAGCTTTAGTAATTCTCTTTTGTGTTACGTTAGGATTGCCGTTTTTATTAGTAGCTTCTGCTGCTTCTTCTACGCTCTTTGGTTCTATAGCTTTGCCATTGAATGTAACGCCTTCAACAAAGAAATCTGAGTTAGAGGTGACTGAAAAAGAAACAACATCGCCAGGTTTATATTCTTCTTTAGGATTATTAACTAATAAAGAACCATAGCGTGATTTCGCGGTCGTATCTACAAAAGTAGTTGGTTTCTCATCTTGAGGATTTCCACCACAAGCGGCTAAAAGAAGGGAAGAAGCTGTAATTACATATAAGACATGTTTCTTTAATTTCATAAGGAACCCTCTCTATAAAGCCTTGATTACATTGTTATAAGCAACGTTAAAAGCTTGATCAACGGTATAACCATTATTGATGATGTACTTGAAAACACTTCCGATTTCTTGACGTGCAGTTTCAGAACCAACAAATACGCTGGAAGTCATATAATCATTTCTTAATAAAGCAGTCGCGGCAGGAATTGCATAATTAAGACCTTTATCTTTTAAGGCAATATGACTCTTGTAACTTTGAGTTTCAAAAGAAGACTTTCTGACTGGATCATAAGAATTTTCTAGAGCTAATTTAGCATTTGCTTCCGGTTCCGCTAAAGCTTTATAGAATAACCAGGCACCTTTATGGATGTAGTTATCATCATTATTGAAGAAACAAATTGAAGGACCTTGTTGGATATAACGAGCTTTTTTACCAGCAGGAGTTGGCACTGGAGCAATGCCAACTTTAAAGTTAGAAGAAACTTGATAACTAGAACCACCAGTAGAGCCAATCGACATCGCAGATTGGAGACTGTTAAAGTAAGTATTGGTATAAGTTTGTCCACCTAAAAGGCCTTTGGTGATCATTAATTTTTCTTTCTTATATAAGTCAACAATGTCTGATACCACTTTTTTAGCCTCAGCATTATTAAATTGAATATGGTCTTTAGCGTCGTTGATATTTTCGTTAGTAGTATAAGGAATACCAAGCATCGCAAATTGAGTGATTAAAAGGTTTGCATCGCTATCATAGCCAACTGGGAAGAACTGAGTATTGACGCCTTCAGCGGCTCTATCGGCTTTCATTTTTCTAGCGGTAGCAATCATATCTTCCCAAGTAGTTGGGATATCGTAGGTATAACCACCTTTCCCTTTAACCCAAGTTTTGAATGCCGCTAATTCTTCGTCAGTTACATTAGCAGCTTGGCTCTTAATAGTTTGAACTTTATTTTTATATTCGTTATCGGAATTAAATTTCTTAGCATTAACGTCATTATCGCCAGCAAAATAGTTAGCGTTATAGTACATAACTTCAGTCGATTTATACATTGGCATCGACCAAGTTCCTGGGAATTGGTAATCTTTACCTTCTTGATAGAAAGCAGGAACAAAATCATCTAATTCCGCTTTGGTATAACCAAATTTTTCGTCATTAATGAAATTATCTAAACGTAAAATAGCGCTATCATCTATGTCATTAGACATATAAGTTGAGAAGTTATCAGGATAACCCATCGTTAAAGCAGGAATATCTCCAGCAGCGATAGATGTCTTTAAACCATCACTTAAGCTGTCATAATCACCATTAAGTTTTTTAGCTTCAACAAAATATTTTCCTTTATATTTTTCATTGAATGGCTTAATGATTTTTTCATTTAAATTAGTTTCTTTATCATGGCCTAAACAATGCCAGAATTGAATAGTAACTTGGCTTGTTGGGTCATCTTCAGGAAGAGTAAGATCAACAAATGGATTCTTACCGATTTCTGTTTCTCCACTGCCACTAACACCGCAAGCGGTAAGGCTTAATACCGAAATCGTCCCGAAAGCACTTAGCAACAATAATGATTTTTTGGTTTTCATTTCGAATAACCTCCTAATTATCCTTTTATACCAGCGCGAGATACTCCACGCATAATATACTTTCTAAAAAATATAAACACGAGCAATAAAGGCAAGGTAACAATAACAGTTGCCGCCATTTGTGCCCCATAGTCATTAGCATTTTCACTAGCGTTAAACGTTTCTCTTAAACCGTTAGTAATTAAATATAAGTCTTTGTTTCCATGAGCAATTAAGTTTGGCCAAACATAAGAATTCCACGCACCCATTAACTTTAAAATAAAGATTGTAGTTAAGGTAGGCATCGCTAAAGGAACCATAACTTTCCAAAGATATTGCCAATCAGATTTGCCATCTACTTTAGCGGCTAAATAAAGCTCGTTAGGAATTTGTTTAAAATTCTGCCTAAGTAGATAAATATAGAAGATAGATACCATAAAAGGAACAATCATCGCTGTATAGGCACCAACAACATTAGTTCCGCTAGTCATTCCAAATAAAGAAACAGAAATATAGTTAGAAATAACCATCATTTCTCCAGGAATCATCATTGTGGAAAGGAAAATAGAGAAAATTAAATCTCTTCCTTTGAATTCTAATCTAGCAAACGCAAAAGCGGCTAAAATTGTAGTAATAATAGTTCCCGCAGTAGAAACAACACCAACAACAAGTGTGTTTTTAAGTAAGAGACCAAAATTTAGTCTCCTAAAAGCGTCGCTATAGTTTTCCCATCTAAATATTTCTGGCCACAAAGTCGGCACTAATCTTTTGATTTCTTCGCCTTCTTTTAAAGATGTAATAAGCATCCAGTAAAACGGGAAAATCATAACTAAAGCAAAGATTGCTAAAAATAGATAAATAAAGATAAGAGCAACAACATGCCCAACAATTGTAGCTTTTCTCTTATCGCTAGAAGAGGTATTTTCGTCTACTAAGACTAAATGTAGATCTTGAAAATTATTATTCATATTAATAATGGACCCTCCTCTTAGATACTTTGAATTGGATGGCAGTAAAAATCATAATAATTATGAAGAGGATTACTGCGCTAGCAGACGCATAATGAACTTTATTTTTAGCGATTTGATCATAAATAAAATAGACCATAGTCTTCATAGAAGCGGGACCAGTGGTAATATCAAAACTACCACCATCAGTGCCAAATAAGCCAATAACGCTGTTATATTCTTTAAATGCTCCAATAAAGGAAGTAATCGCAATATAAAGTATTTGTGGAGACAATAAAGGAATCGTGACCTTCATAACAGTCTTAAACCTAGAAGCTCCATCCACTTTAGCGGCATCATAATATTGTTGGTCAATATTTTGGAGACCACCTAAGAAGATTAAAATCTTATAAGGCAGTGAGTGCCAAACAATATAGAAACAAATAGCAAAGAAAGCGGACCAATAATTAACTTGTTCCCCTGTTGCTACGTTCATAGAAATCCAAGGATGTCCATGGAGACCAAAAATGGCATTAAAAATACCATATTGAGAATCAAAAATAACTGAGAAAACCATACCAATCGCGATGGCATTGGTAACATAAGGCATAAAGAAAATAGTTTGGAAAAATTTCTTAAAGACCTTAATAGAATTTAAACAAATAGCAATCGCTAAAGATAAAGTGATAGAAATAGGTACAGTAATAAAAGTTAATAATAAGGTATTAGGCAAAGCCTCAGTCATAACATCGCCAAAGAATTTACCATTAGGTGAAAGAATCTCAGCGTAATTTTCAAAAGTAAATCCTTTAGAGACACCAGTTACATAGTTATAGTCTTTCAAAAAGGAAACAACGAAAGTATTTAGAATAGGATAAAAAGTAAAAACTGAAAGCAAAATTAAGGCCGGCGCTAAATATAACCAAGCTTTCCAATTATTCTTGCTTTCCATAAACGCCCTCGAAATCTATTCTTTCTTCTGTTTCGTGGTCAAAAAGGAAGATCTTGTTTGGTCTAATGCCAAATTTCATCTTGCCAACATTTGCTTTAATATCGCTATCGATAATAATCTTAATTTCATTACCAACTAAGGCAGGATGTTTGCAAACTAAGGACATATCTCTCCCCATAGTCACTATAGCGTTAACATCAAGAGTTAATACTCTCTTAGAAAGAGGGGTATGTTCATCCGCTAAGAAACCTTCTGGTCTAATGCCAACATAAACTGGACAATTTTTGCCTTTGAATGTTTTAGAAGTGCAAATCTTCTCTTTACCAATCATCAAGGTGCCGTCTTCAATCTTTCCTTCAAAAACGTTGATTGGAGGAGTTCCTAAGAATTTAGCAACGAAGAGACTTCTAGGATTACGATAAACCTCTTGAGGAGCATCTTCTTGCATCTTAACCCCTAACTTCATAACAACAATTCGATCAGAGATAGACATTGCTTCTTCTTGGTCATGAGTAACGAAAATCGTGGTAATTCCTGTCTCTTTTTGAATACGACGAATTTCTTCTCTTGTTTGTAAACGAAGACGCGCATCCAAGTTAGAGAGAGGCTCATCTAATAAAAGAACACGAGGTTTCTTGACTAAGGCTCTAGCAATCGCAACTCTTTGTTGTTGACCACCAGAGAGTTCGCTAGGTTTTCTAGAGAGGTATTCATCAATTTGGACTAAACGGGCTGTTTCTTGAATTAAAGCGTCAGTTTCATCTTTATTTAGTCTTCTCTTTTCTTCAATAGTTTGCCCATTAGCGTCTAAAATCTCTCCTTTTTCGTTCACGCTGTGACCGATTTTAGATAATTTAAGGACCTCTTTCTCGATTTGATCGTTTAAAGCTTTAATCGTATTTTCTTTTAAAAGCATTAATTCTTCACAAGAGGCGGCATGGAAACCATAATTAAAAATCTTTTTAGCGCTAGAAGAAACAATATGAAAACGGAAAACCAATTTCCTTATAGCGGCTTCTCTAGAAATCTTATTTTTAAAGATGGAAGAATTAATAATTTCAATGATTTCATCAAGGTTATTATTAATAAGATCAATGATTTCTTTATTTTTAATTATCAAATAGGACTTCTTAGTGGTACAAACTTTAACATTTGTTAATGGGAAACGAACGTTATCGTAAACAGTCATATGAGGATATAGCGCATAATTTTGGAAAACTAAACCAATTCCTCTTTTTTCTGGAGTTAAGTTGGTAACATCTTCATCACCAAACCAAATTTCACCAGAAGTAGGCGCTTTTAAACCGGCAATCATATAAAGAGTTGTCGATTTACCACATCCTGAAGGGCCAAGTAAACCAATTAATTCGCCATCTTTAATATCCAAATCAAAATCATTCACCGCCGTCGTGTCGGGAATGTTCTTCTTGGGGTTACCTGGGAACGTTTTTGTTAAATGTTTAATTTTAATTTCCATGATTAGGGGAGCTCCTTAACTCTTTGGAACCTTTTATCATAGTAGATATAGACTTATTCTACAAACAACAAAGAATAAAGACAACCTATAAAACGGAACTAATTCGTTTTTAAAACTAATTAAGTAATTAAAACTATTAATGAATTAATTCATTAAAGGATAATAAATTTGGTTTAAACAATCGTTTCTGAAAAAATTAAAAATTAGATTATTAAAATTTAGCAAAAAATTAACAATTTATTTTCACGTTTTTGCCCATAGTCAGGCAAATATTAGATAAAAAATCTTATTTATAGTTCTATAAGAACTTGTTACGAAACCATACAAAAAAATCCTTATCCATTTTCAGAATAAGGATACGAGATAAACAATTAAGATTATTTCACTTCAGGGAAGAAAACAATAATATCCAAAGAATGTTCGGTATAGAAATTCTTCATTTCGTTAATCCCAATCTCTAAACAACTATCGATAATTTGTTCTCCCACAGAAACAAACTCTTTATTAGCACCGCTTTCATCAATAATTTGATAAGCGCCAGTCGCTCCAATGGTATAGTCTTCATTAACGAAGAAGCCGCAGGTGTAATAGCTAGAAAATAAAGAATTTTCTTCAATAGGATTTATCTTGAAAGACCCATCAACAAGTTCAACTTCTTTTGAATCAAAGAAATTTAATGTACAAACGCAGTCAGCAGTACCCGTCATAAGAATCTCACTAATGACGGAGAATTGATTTTCTTTGTCATTTAAGAAAGAAACGTTATAGCTAATGTCCTGGTTCGATTCACTCTCAATTTTTCCGCTAGCAAACAAAAGAGTTTTCTTGTCCGCATCATAATCATCGGCTTGAGCTACAATTGTTTTAGTATCTTTTATTGTTTCAGCCTTACTCTTAGGTTGATTTCCAGTTTCGCCACTACATGCTGCAAGAGCGGCTCCAAGTAAGGTTATGGTTGTAATTAATTGAATTTTTTTATTTCTACTACCTCTTTTTAGCGTCTCAGTTATACTCCTAAAAATTGAAATTAAAGGGCGAATTTTGCCTTTTTTATGAAAACGCTTACATTAACAATTAAACAAAATACCAAATAATGACAAGATATTTTTAACGTTTTAAAAGAAAGTCATTATTTTCAATAGAAGCTTCTTCCTTAGCGCGCTTAGCGCTCAAATAATCTCCATAATCTAGATAAATTGTGTCAACGGAAGAATCTATAACATATTGGGAAAATAAATAATCAATTAACGATTCTTTCCTCTTAGAAAAGAAGAGTATTCCTAGGGAAATGAAAAGAGGCAACAAGAAAGAAAAGAAATCTAAAACATAATAAACTAGAAAAATAAAGAGGAATCTTAGCAGATATTTAGGAGCGGAAACATTTAAAGCATTAGAAGCAATTAAAGATAATTTTAATAACTTTTTACCTAAAGTTTGGCGTCCACGCTTAAATATCCAAAGTGGAAAAACTAAGTAAAAAACAAAAACAGAAATCGTTAATGAAATGACGAAAATTACCATGTAATAAAGAAATATATTTCTTGTAGCATCTGCAAAACCTTCATAAAGGAATAATGTTTTAGCGGCATGATCTTCTATTTCATATTTATAGAAATTAAATAAATAAAGAGGGTTCACCTCTTCTTCTAAAATTTCTTCCCCTACCTTCTTAAAAAGAGGTACATCCCCATATTTAGCCTCAATTCTTCTTTGGTTATAACCTGCTAAATCTTCCTTAGAAACGTATTTTGAGGCATAAAAAAGGTCTAAATGCTCTTTTAGATAATCTTTTTTCTCTCTTTGAGAATAATTTTCTAAGGTATCTACATATTCATAAATAATAAGAGAAGTACTTTTTTCATATAAAGAAGAATCAATCTCCATCTCTCTTTTAGCATTAATGATATCTTGAGTAAAGGGAGTATTTTCCATACTAATCGCGGAAATACTAAAAATAGTCATCGCTAATAAAATAGTAAAAATAAAATCGCATAAAGAAGCCAAAAGGCGCTTCCCTCGATGCGCAGAATGATATATCAAAGTATTATCTTCCTTATTTGTCTCCATTATTTTTAATTTCTTCTACTGATTTAGCTTTTTCCCATTCATTTAAATCTTTAATTAATAAGCCAGTTAACTTCTCCTCTAAAGGTAAGTTTTCCTTGCTAAATAATAAGGATAATAAAGAAGAAAACAATAATAAAAAGGAGAATATATAGATATAAAAAAGTTCAAAAGAATTAAAGGAATAAAATAAGAGTCCAGTTTGTGAAAGGAAAATTAATATAAAACAGGAGGAAGAGATAAATTCAAAGAAACGGAAGAAATAAGCAAAGAAATATTGATAACATTTAGGGAGAGTTTCTTCATTAGAGGAATAATTTAATTTATGTAAATAAAAGCCTAAAGATACATGTCCTTTGCTAAAAATAGGAAATAATAAAAATAATAATAAATAACTAACTATAAAAGTTATAAATAAAGCTAAAAAATAAAATCCCACTACAACTTGATAATTCTCTTCAAAGATCGCTTGATGTTCTAAATAAGGAGTGTAGAGAGTCTCTACTTCATTTATAAAAACTTTTTCTGCCCTTAAAAAAGCTTTTTTCAGAGTGAAAAATACACTAGTTCCTTCTTTTTCTTCATAAGCAAAATAATCCGCTAATAAAGTGGCTTTAGAGAAACTTAGTTGCAAATATTTTGGTAACTGTGCATCTAAGGAAACGAAATAATCTGCGTAAATATCCTCTTCGTAACCAAAAGCTTTTAAATAGAGATAATCCTCTTTATTTAAAGAATAATCCTTATCTAAATATTTATATGATTTTAAAGATTCTTCACCTTCTTTAAACTTTAAAAAATATTTAGATAATGGATCAGCGTAATATTCTTCCCTTTTAAAAAGAAATGTATCTTCTTCTTTAATAACTTCATTGCCATCTTTCTTGGGAAAAGAGGTTTTTCCATTGAGAAAAAAAGATGTTTTAGCTAAGCGATATATATAGTTAGAGGCCATCTCGTCTAAAGAAGTTAGCTTTTGATTAAGAATGTTATAGTCTTGTAAACCTGTCGTAGAAACTACTTCTTTTAAAGATGAAGTTTCTCTTTCCATATTTGTTTTACTTTCTTTAATAAGAGGAGCATTTTGATAAATAGGCAACGCTATAGAAATGAAAAGAAGCATGGTTAAAACAAAAGTCAAACCATAATCACTCAATAAAGCTAAAAAGGATTTTCCTTTTTTAGCGGTCATATTATTTTTGTAAGGTGAATATAGAACTATTTTTTCCACAAAGGTATTCTACTAAAAATTTATTTAAAAATTACCTAACAAAAAAGATATTGAGCAAAATAGCCAAAAATGCGCAATATTTTTTTGAAAAAAATACCAAAAAACCAAGTTTTTTTCTCTTTAACAGCTTAAATATTAGTTAAATGCTAACTTTTTATGAATTTTGTAAATAAAAATTGATTTTTAAGTAAAATATCAAGTTTTGAAAGCGTCAATTTTGCGGTTGAAAAAGCATTTTTCCGACTAAAAATAGGAAACATGAGTGATAGATTTTCTAAAGCGGAAGCGCTTCTAATTCTTTACACTAAAATTATTGAAGAGAATGAGATAAACAAAGATGAATTACAAACTTATCTTGGTTTAAATAACATTACTTTTTATCGTTATATCGCAGAAATCCGCAAATTCTTATCCCATCATAAGCCAGAAGTAGAACTTCATTATAGACGTAGCAACAACACCTATATATTAAAGAAGAAAGAAAAATAATTATTTTGTTTCTTTTTCTTCCTCTTTCGATAGATTAACCACCTTCGAGAGATTTTTTTCTTTTAGCGCTTTAAATTCTTCTTCTTTTTTAGCTTCAAATTCATCAAAAGAAGTTATTTCTCTAGCTTCTTTTCTTCTCTTTTCGATTGTAGCTAAATCTAAAACTTTATCTTCTTGCCTAATTAAAGCATCTAAAGCAAGATCTTCTTCATTCTTTTCTTCTTTATCTTCTCTTTCTTCTGGATGAGATTCTAAATATTCTTCTTTATCACTTAAAGAAGCAAACCAAGTGGAAGTTTTTCCATCAATAACGACACTCTTAAAGATTTTGTCGTGAAGCGATTGTCCATCTTTAGAGAAGGAAATAAGTAAGGAATCAACTAAGAAAAGTATAAATCCTAATACAAGAAGCATTTGGTTAGGCATAAAGAAGAGAGAAAGAACAATGGCCATATATAAAGGTCTAAGAATTCTCTTTAAAGGCGATAAAGCAACTCCTTCTAAATCAGTAACCGGAAGATTAAAGATCAATTTACCAATGGTTTTTCCACCTTTAACGAAGACTGGAATAATAAAGAAGAAAATAAATTGAAGAGGAATAAAAGCCACCATTTGAGAAACGGAATTGGCTAAATTAATGGCGGAAGCTTGTTTTTGATAATAAGTTTGTCCAGTACCGGAGTTGGTTGAGCCGGTAAAATCTAAAACAGCATTATAATAAATACCATATTCACTAGCTTTAGAAGCTTCAGGATTAAGGAAGAAATTTCTTAAAGAACGTAATGTATCCTTATCAGAAGCATCTACTTTTGCTTGAATATCACTTTTTAAGACAGGCTTCCCTAAATAATTAACTGCAGTTCCATCTTCTGTCAAAGGAAGACAAAAATAGGGATTAGCCGCACTAGAACGGTCTATTTCTTCTAAGGAAGAAGCTTCTTTAGGTAATAAAAAGATCGAATTATTAAAATATTTTAAATAGTCTTCCTTAGTAAAATCAGCTTCCCCATTTTTTAGGGTCACTATTCTTTCGTCTTCGGTATTAGATAAGAATTCAGTGTAATAGTTATAAACAAGGTCGTAATAAACCTCATAAGCTTTTCTACCATCGCTAGGTACCATAAAATTCTTATCAGCATCAGTAGATTCGCTATTTGCATTATCCTTATATTGATATAAAGAAACTGACCCATCTTTAGGATTGTTTTCTAAGGGTTTAGTTTCCATTAAGTGTGAATCTACACAAAAAGAAAAAATATTTTCTTTAGCCACTTCCCCGCCTAAATGGTTAAACAAATAGGTAGAAGTAACAAAAGAGTACAGGATAAACCCTAAACCAATTGCTAAAGCAGCATCAACAAGGAAGGAAAGGAGATGTTTCCAATAAGAGGCATTAATTACTTTTTTATTCATAGCTATAAATATATCGTATTTCTTTTAAAAGTCACTTTAATAGTGACTTTTAAAGAAAAAAGCTCCTTCCGAAGAAAGAGCTATTTTTTAGTTTTAAGAGATTAGTGAAGAATCTCGGTAACAGTTCCGGAGCCGACGGTCTTACCACCTTCACGGATGGAGAATTTAGTACCAGCTTCAAGAGCAACTGGGTGAATAAGTTCAACAGTGAAGGTAACGTGGTCACCAGGCATAACCATTTGAACATCAGCTGGAAGAGTGATGCTTCCGGTGATATCAGTGGTTCTGAAGAAGAATTGTGGACGATAGCCATTAAGGAAGGCAGTGTGACGTCCACCTTCGTCTTTGGTTAAAACGTAGACAGTAGCGGTGAATTTGTCGTGTGGAACGATTGAGCCAGGTTTGGCAAGAACTTGTCCACGTTCGACTTGATCATGGGTGATACCACGGAGAAGAACGCCAACATTGTCTCCGCTTTCGGCGAAGTCAAGGGTCTTACGGAACATTTCAAGACCAGTAACGACGGATTTTTGAGTTGGACGAATACCAACAATTTCAACTTCGTCACCGAGTGCAGCACGGCCTCTCTCAACACGGCCAGTAACAACGGTGCCACGGCCAGAAATGGTCATAACATCTTCGATTGGCATTAAGAATGGCTTGTCATCAGTACGGACTGGATCAGGAATATAAGAATCAAGATCAGCAAGAAGCTCAAGAATTGGCTTGGCAGCTTCATCAGTGCTGGAAGCAACCTTAGTAGCGGCAAGAGCACTACCTCTGACTACTGGGAGAGTGTCTCCAGGGAAGCCATATTTGGAAAGAAGATCACGGACGTCCATTTCAACAATGTCAACAAGTTCTGGATCATCAACCATATCGCATTTATTAAGGAAGACAACGATATAAGGAACACCAACTTGACGAGCAAGAAGGACGTGTTCACGAGTTTGAGGCATAACGCCGTCAGCAGCAGAAACAACTAAGATAGCGCCGTCCATTTGAGCAGCACCAGTGATCATGTTCTTGATGTAGTCAGCGTGCCCTGGGCAGTCAACGTGAGCGTAGTGACGCTTTTCGGTTTCGTATTCTTCATGAGAAGAATTGATGGTGATACCACGAGCTCTCTCTTCAGGAGTGCTATCGATTCCGCCGTAACCGACGTCTTTAGCGTTTCCTTTAGCTCCGTTGGTTTCTTTTCCAACTAAGCTAAGAACGTGACAGATAGCTGCGGTAAGCGTGGTTTTACCGTGGTCGATGTGACCGATGGTGCCAACGTTAACGTGGACACGGTCACGATTGAATTTCTCTTTTGCCATTTTTTAATTCCTCCAACAATGGTTTTTTCTAGAAAATTTCGTGCAATTAATGATAGAGCAACAGTCAAAGTTTATCAATACTTACCAAGTAAGTTAGTGATTATTGGCGCTGTTGTTCTTGATGATGCCATCTTGAATGTAACGAGGGCATTCACCATAGTGGTCAAAGGCCATCATGAAGTTGCCTCTTCCTTGGGTTAAGGAACGTAAATCAGTTACGTATCCGAACATTTCCGCAAGAGGGACAAAACATTCAAGTTCCTTAGCATTACCGCGTTGAGATTCGGCATTGATATTACCTCTACGACGAGAGATATCACCGATGACATCGCCATAATATTGTTCAGGAACAGTGATTGTAACCTTCATAATTGGTTCAAGAATGACAGGATCACATTTGGCTCCAGCAGCCTTTAAGGCCATGGAAGCAGCAATCTTATAAGCGGCTTCACTAGAGTCAACTTCGTGGTAGCTACCATCAAAGAGAGTAGCTTTCACGTCAATTACTGGGTAACCAGCAATTAAACCTCTATTAAGGGCATCTTCAAGTCCTTGTTGAGTAGGTTTAATGAATTCTTTTGGAACTGTACCACCGACAATAGCGTCGACAAATTCGAAGCCTTTGCCTGGGTTAGGTTCAAATCTAATCCAAACGTCACCATATTGACCATGACCACCAGTTTGTTTGATGTATTTACCTTCAGCTTCACCAGCCTTACGGATGGTTTCACGGTAATTAACTTGTGGTTTGCCAACATTAACGTCAACAGAGAATTCTCTCTTCATACGTTCAACTAAGACTTCAAGTTGAAGCTCACCAACGCCGCCAATGATGGTTTGGCCAGTTTCTCTATCAGTATGAACTCTGAAGGTAGGATCTTCTTCGGATAATTTTTGTAAAGCAACAGACATCTTTTCTTGATCGGCTTTGGTTTTTGGTTCCACTGCTTCCTCTAAGACAGGCTCAGGGAATTCAAGTCTTTCAAGAACGACTGGTTCGTTAGGATCGGTAAGAGTATCACCAGTAGTAGTATTCTTTAATCCGACAACAGCACCAATTTCACCAGCGTGGAGGCAAGAAACCTCTTGACGATGGTTAGCATGCATTAAGACAAGACGAGCGATACGTTCTTGAGTGCCACGGCTAGAGTTATAAACGTAAGTTCCACTCTTAAGAACACCTTGGTAGACACGAACATAAGCTAAACGACCGATGAATGGGTCAGTAGCAATTTTGAATGCTAAGCCAACAAATGGGGCGTTATCAGTAACTTGACAGACATATTTTTCGCCTTTAAGTTCACCAGGTTCACCTGGAATATCTAAAGGAGAAGGTAAGTAGTCAATAACTGCGTCTAAGAGTAATTGAACACCTTTGTTTTTAAAGGCAGTACCACAGAAGACTGGGAAGAATTTACCAGTAATAGTCGCTTTACGAGCAACTTCTTTAATCTTCTCAACACTAGGTTCCTTTCCATCAAGGATGTCCATCATGAGTTCGTCATCATAATTGGCTAAGGCTTCAAGAAGTTTCTCATGATATTCTTGAGCTTTATCTTTTAAATCATCAGGAATTGGTTCTTCTTTTGGAGGAAGATCTTTATCTTGAGAATAAACCCAAGCAACCATCCTAACTAAATCGATTTCACCAATAAATCCGCTTTCTTTACCGATAGGATATTGGAAAGCTGCATATTTAACGCCAAGTCTCTCTTTAAGAGAATCAAGACACATAAAGAAGTCAGCTCCGATAGCGTCCATCTTATTACAGAAAATAATACGAGGAACGTTATATTTATCGGCTTGACGCCAAACGGTTTCAGTTTGTGGTTCAACACCATTTTTGGAATCTAGAACAGTAACCGCACCATCAAGAACACGTAAGGAACGTTCAACTTCAACAGTGAAGTCAACGTGCCCTGGAGTATCGATGATGTTTACACGGTAATTCTTCCAGAAGGCAGTTGTAGCACTAGCGGTGATAGTAACACCACGTTCTTGCTCTTCAACCATCCAGTCCATGACAGCAGTACCTTCATGAACTTCACCAATTTTGTGTGTACGCCCTGTGTAATAAAGAATACGTTCGGTTGTGGTCGTTTTACCGGCGTCGATGTGGGCCATAATCCCGATGTTACGGGTATGGGGTAAATCGTATGTTTCCGATTCGGAAATTTTGTTTTCGTCGTTGGCCATAGATAACTCCTTTTACCAGCGATAATGTGCATAAGCTTTATTAGCTTCCGCCATTTTATGCACATCTTCCTTTTTCTTGACGGCGGCACCACTGCCATTAGCGGCATCAATGATTTCACCAGCAAGTTTTTGTTCCATAGTCTTTTCACCACGTAATCTTGCGTAGGTTACTAACCAACGAAGACCGAGTGTTTGCTTTCTTTCTGGGCTAACTTCGACAGGAACTTGATAGTTAGCAGCGCCAATACGACGAACCTTAAGTTCGACTTCTGGCATGATATTTGCAATAGCCGTAGCAAAAACGTCCATTGCAGGTTTTTGAGTCTTCTCTTCAATTAACTTAAAACTGTTATAGATAATGGTTTGAGAAGTTCCTCTTTTTCCATCGTACATTACTCTGTTAATAAGACGAGTAACAAGTTTGGAAGAATAAACTGGATCGGGAAGAACATCCCGCTTTTCAATTTTTCCTTTGCGTGACATATTATCTTTCCTTTCCTAATTATTTGCCGGCAGATGGCTTTTTGGTGCCATATAAGCTACGGCCTTGTCTTCTGGCTTCAATACCAGCACAGTCTAAACAGCCACGGATGATGTGATAACGTACACCAGGAAGATCTTTAACACGTCCTCCTCTAATCATAACGGTGCTGTGTTCTTGAAGGTTATGTCCTTCTCCGCCAATATAGGCGGTAACTTCGTAGCCATTAGAAAGACGAACACGGGCGTATTTTCTTAAAGCAGAGTTCGGTTTCTTTGGCGTCATAGTGCCAACACGGGTGCAAACACCTCTTTTTTGAGCACTAGGTTGATTCGTCGCTTCTTTGTTTAAAGAATTCCAGCGTTTGCCAAGAGCAGGAGTCTTTGACTTCTTGACAGCGCTTTTTCTTCCAGAGCGGACGAGTTGGTTAATTGTAGGCATTTTCCAATTCTCCTTAGTTCTTTTGATGACCACTTTATCCGGTGTATCATCTGGTCTTCATAAGAGTCTTTCTCTTAAGTCCGGTGAAGATGATAAAACTTAGAAAAAGCTGTGTCAACAACGAATTTTTTCGATTTTTGACACGCTGGACTATGTGGACACCATTCTTAGTTAAAAATTATTGCTTTAATCCATTTAAAATAATCTCATAAATAAGAAAAATCCCCACCTTAAATATAGATAGGGATTAGAAGATGTAATTTAGATGATTATTTATCTAAGACTTCTTGACGGTCGTGAGCTTCAATATATTGAGCTCTTACTTCCTTCATATGATCTAAGACATCAAATCTAGAAAGACGTTCTTCTTCCTCTTCTTCAGTTAATAAGCCTGTTCCCGCTGGGATAAGTTTACCAGTGATAACATTTTCTTTTAAACCGTGGAGAGGATCGGTCTTGGCCTTAATAGCGGCATCGGTAAGAACTCTAGTTGTTTCTTGGAAGGAAGCAGCTGAGAGGAAGGAATCGGTTTCGAGGGCAGCTTTAGTAATACCAAGAACAAGAGGATGTCCGATAGCAGGACGCTTTCCTTCAAGAAGTGTCTTTCTATTCTCTTCTTTAAAGAGATCAACGTCCACTCTAGCGCCAGGAAGTAAAGCGGTATCTCCACCATCGATAATGACCATCTTTCTAAGCATTTGACGGATAATAACCTCCAAGTGCTTATCAGAGATATCAATACCCTGAGCAGCATAAACTTTACGGATTTCCTTAATCATATAGACTTCGACTTTTTCTACATCACTAACTTCAAGGAGTTGTTTTGGATTAATGGCACCTTCAGTGATTTTGCCACCCGCTTCAACGTGATCGCCCTTCTTAACTCTAAGACGGACGCCAAAGCCAGTTGTATAATCAACGACTTCAGGAACATCACTTTCAGCAGTTTTCTTAGAAGAAGAGGTAATAGTAACAATATATCTACCATCACCATCATCTTTAATACCAGTAACAGTACCATCGATTTCGGAAATGAGAGCTTCACCTTTTGGATTACGAGCTTCAACAATTTCCTGAACACGAGGGAGACCTTGAGTAATATCGGTTTGCGCCATACCACCAGTGTGGAAGACACGCATAGTAAGCTGAGTACCAGGTTCACCAATGGATTGAGCAGCCATAATACCAACCGCTTCACCAAGTTCAACAAGGTGACCAGTAGCCATATTTAAGCCATAACAATGTTGGCAAACACCATTCTTTGTTTCGCAAGTGAATAAGGAACGGATTTCCACTTCTTTATTACCTTCTTCAACAATTCTCTTAGCGTCTTCTGCGCTGATTAAGGTATTGCCCTTAACAATGACTTTGCCAGATTTTTGACCAATAATATCGTGCATTGCGAAACGGCCAATTAAACGGTCTTCAAGATGGACAATAACTACGTTTCTAGCAGTATCGACGATCTCTCTAACTTTAAAGCCATGATCGCAGTGGCAATCTTCTTCTCTAACAATAACGTCTTGAGCAACGTCAACAAGACGACGAGTTAAATAACCAGAGTCAGCAGTCTTTAAAGCAGTATCAGCACCACCTTTACGAGAACCGTGAGTATTATGGAAATATTCAGCGATAGTAAGACCACTTCTATAGTTAGAAGTAATAGGCATTTCGTAAGTATAGTCTTTATGAGCGCTACCTCTAGCCGCAGCAACTAAGCCTTTCATACCTTCAAGCTGGTTGAAGTTATCGACAGATCCACGGGATCCAGAGTCAAACATAATAATGATTGGATTTTGTTTTTCTTCTGGTTTCTTAATAGCGTTTTCAACTAATTTACGAACTTCAGCAGTACATTCTTGCCAAAGTTTAACAACAGCATCATGTCTTTCATCTTCAGAAAGAAGACCTTTGTGATTACCTAAGAAATTAATTTCTTCAACTTTCTTTCTATAAGCATCCACTAATTCTTCTTTACCTTCGACTGGTTTAATATCGGAAATAGCAACAGTTACCGAGCTAAGTGTGGAATAAGTGAATCCTTGATCTTTGATCTTATCTAAGACCGCACTAGTCTTAGAAGGATAAGGTTCAATTAAGAGGGATTTCACTTCGTCCATCGCGGTATGAGCACTGATGTTACCTTCTTGATGATCACGGATAATATCATCCGCTCTAGATAAGATATAGTGATGTTTAGAAGCATTTACCAAGGAGCCTTCGTCTTCTTCAGAAAGGAACTTATCAATAAGCTCTTGAAGTTTGTTAAGCGCGGCTTCTGGATCTTTATTATCACTATCGCAATAAGAATCGCTTAATTCTTGAATAGCACTAATAGCGCTATCTTCGTTCATATCGTATTTATGGAAGACAATGTCAATAATCTTACCAAGATCTTTCTTCTTGATTGGATTATGAGGAGCTTGTTCAGAAATCCAGGCAGGAATATCTGTTCCTTTTGGTACAAACCAGCTCTTAATGGTATTTACATCCGCACCAGGTTTATCGTTAACATAATTGAAATCATCTGGGAAGATTTCATTGAAGATAACTTTACCAACAGTAGTGATTAAATAACGATCATGACATTCATATGGAAGACCATAATCTTTAATATTATCTGGATCGGTAGAAGGAGCAAATTTCTTATGAATCTTCCATCCTGGAATAGCAATTCTATTATGGAGAGAAACAGCCCCTGCTTGATAAGCTTCAATTACTTCATTAACGGAAGAGAAAACCTTACCTTCCATTGTCGCAAAGCGCTCGTTTTGTAAAGCATGTTTTTCGTTAGCTTCTTTTTCGGCTTCGTTTTGGATCTTAACGGATCTAAGAGTTTTGGCTCTATAAAGGAAGTCTTCTTTGGTTTCTTCGTAAGTTAAATAATAGTTACCAAGAACCATATCTTGTCCAGGAACAACAATTGGTTTGCCATCTTTAGGACCAAGAATGTTATTAGAAGCAAGCATTAAATTTAAGGCTTCTTCTTGAGCAGCCTTGCCTAAAGGTACGTGAACAGCCATCTGGTCACCATCGAAGTCGGCGTTAAAGCCAGGACATACTAATGGGTGAAGACGGATTGCGTGTCCATCAACAAGCTTTGGTTGGAAAGCTTGAATACCAAGTCTATGAAGAGTTGGCGCACGGTTAAGAAGTACTGGGTGTTGAGAAATGATTTCTTCTACAATGTCATAAACAACTGGATCATATCTATCAATAATCTTATCCGCTTGCTTATGAGCATTAACAAAACCACGTTTAATTAAGACAGCAGCAATGAATGGACGGAGAAGTTGAATAGCCATTTCTCTTGGTAATCCACATTGATACATCTTTAAAGTTGGTCCAACAGCGATGACAGAACGTCCGCTATAGTCAACACGTTTACCTAAAAGGTTTTGACGGAAACGTCCTTGCTTACCTTTTAAGCCGGAACTAAGAGACTTTAAAGGTCTCCCAGAAGGGCCAGTAACAGGTTTATTTCTTCTACCATTATCAATAAGAGCGTCCACTGCTTCTTGAAGCATACGTTTTTCGTTCATTAAGATAACGTAAGGAGCATTCATATCGATAAGTTTCTTTAAACGAGTGTTTCTAGAAATTACACGACGATATAAATCATTCAAATCGGAAGCAGCAAATCTGCCACCATCTAGTTGAAGCATAGGTCTTAAATCAGGTGGAATGACTGGAATAACATCCAAAACCATCCATTCTGGTTTTTGTTTAGATTCTCTGAAGGCTTGAACAACTTGAAGTCTCTTAGCTAACTTCATTCTGTTTTGACCAGAAGCAGTTTTCATCTTCTCATTGATGTCTTCAAATTCAGCATCTAAATCAACTTCTTTAAGAAGTCTCTTAATAGCGGCTGCGCCTTCACCAAATTCCGCACCTGTATATTTAGAAATAAAGGCGCTATTGGTAAAGAAGTCGAAGGTTTCTTTTTGATTTTGCATCTTTTCGATGAGTTCATCGGCTTTTGCTAAATCAGCACTACCTTCAGGAATTAAAGGTTTAATAGCGTTGATTTCATCAACAAATTCAACTCTAGCGGTCTTTTCATCAAGGAAATCTTTATATTTAAGAACCTTACAATCTTTAGCATCTAAAACGATATGAGCCGCAAAATAGATGACTTCTTCTAATTGTTTTGGAGAAATACCTAAAATTAATCCCATTCTAGAAGGAATACCTTTTAAGTACCAAATATGAGAGCAAGGTGAAACTAATTCAATGTGACCAAAGCGTTCTCTACGCCATTCTTTAGAAATGACTTCAACACCGCATTTTTCACAAGTGATACCTTGATAACGAATCTTTTTATATTTACCACAGTGGCATTCGTAATCTTTAGCAGGACCGAAGATCTTTTCACAGAAGAGACCTCCCATCTCTGGCTTTTGAGAACGATAATTGATGGTTTCGGGTTTGGTAACTTCACCCTTAGACCAGCTGAGGATAGTTTCTGGGGAGGCAAGGCCGACTTTCATCGCGGCCAATTCATTAATATCAAACATTATTAGATTCCTCCTATATTAGTCTAAATCGCCTGAGCCAACGCCGTTTCCGACTGATAAGCCTTCTTCATAGGCTTGTTCAGAGGCAACATCAGTATTGACCTCTTCAGTATCAGCTTTCTCTTCTTCTCTAGGAGCAGTGAGATTACGGATAGCGCTATTGACCTTACGTTCTTCGATAAGAGCTTCTTTAGCTAAAGTATCCATTTGAATGACTTCGCCTTCTTTATCATATAAGGCAACATTCATGCCAAGACCTTTGAGTTCTTTGGTGAATACTTTAAAGGCTTCTGGCATACCTGGTTTTGGTGTTTCACGGCCTTTAATAATAGCTTCATAAGTCTTTCTTCTACCAACGCGGTCGTCACTCTTAATAGTAAGCATTTCTTGTAAGACATGAGCGGCACCATAAGCTTCAAGGGCCCAGACTTCCATTTCACCGAAACGCTGACCACCATTTTGGGCTTTTCCGCCTAGAGGTTGTTGCGTTACTAAGGAATAAGGTCCAGTGGCTCTAGCATGGAGCTTATCATCGACCATGTGGACAAGTTTAATCATATATTGAACACCAACCGAAATACGTTCTGGGAAGCGTTCACCAGTTTGGCCATCATAAAGGATGGTTTTGCCATCGCTTGAAATGCCCGCTTTATCCATAAGATCACGGATTTCTTCATTAGAAACACCGTCGAATACTGGAGTAGCGACTCTTAAGCCGAGTTTATGACAAGCGAGTCCAAGATGGATTTCTAAAATCTGTCCGATGTTCATACGAGAAGGAACGCCCATTGGCGATAATAAGACATCAATTGGAGTTCCATCAGGAAGGAATGGCATATCTTCGATTGGAAGAATTTTAGAGATAACACCTTTGTTACCATGTCTTCCAGACATCTTATCACCTTCAGAAATCTTTCTCTTTTGAACGATGTAAACACGAACTTTCTTGATTACACCAGGAGAAAGAGGATCTTTGTTCTTTCTAGAATATTGTTTAACTTTTAAAACAATACCAGCACCGCCATGAGGTACTCTTAAAGAAGAATCTTTGCCATCTTTTGTCTTTTCAGCAAAGATAGCCATAAGTAATTTTTCTTCTGGAGAAGGTTCAGTTTGTCCTTTTGGAGTAACTTTTCCAACTAAGATATCCCCTTCTTTAACTTCAGCACCGGCAATAACAATGCCATCTTCATCAAGGTTAGCTTTAGCTTCTTCACCGACATTAGGAACATCACGAGTAATCTCTTCTGCACCCAATTTAGTTTCACGGCATTCAAGGTCATAAGCTTCAATATGAATGGAAGTATAGGTATCTTCTTTAACCATTCTTTCAGACATAATGACAGCGTCTTCATAGTTATAACCATGCCATGTCATATAAGCCACAAGGACGTTTTGGCCAAGAGCGAGCTCGCCATTTTGCATAGCAGGACCATCGGCAATAACTTGACCCGCTTTAATTTCATCCCCTACCTTAACGATAGGATTTTGGTTAATACAAGTTCCTTGATTGGAACGATCAAATTTTTGTAAACGATAAATGTGTTCCTTGCTTCCTTCTTTAACTTTGATAGTAGAAGAATCTTTATAAGTAACAGTTCCATCTGCAGTAGCGATAACGGCTAAACCACTATCTTTAGCAATAGTAGCTTCCATACCAGTTCCAACATAAGGAAGAGTTGGTTTAAGTAAAGGAAGGGCTTGACGTTGCATGTTAGCACCCATCAACGCTCTAGTAGCGTCATCATTCTCTAAGAAAGGAATACAAGCGGCTGCAACAGAGACAATTTCTTTTGGCGAAACGTCAACATAAGAAATTTCATCAACTGGACAAAGTCCACTATCTTCATCGTGTCTAGCAATAACTTCTTCATCGAGGAATTCTTTAACGACTTCTTTATGTCCATCAGCAAAAAGGACTTCAGTTGGTTTTCCTAAACGAACGTTAGCTTGAGCAATATAGAGGTCACGTTCTTGATCAGCGGATAAATATTCCGCTTTTTCAGAAACGTAATAATGCATATTTCCTTCGCTATCAGCTTGCTTTAAGACAATACGATATGGAGCTTGAACGAATCCATATTTATCAATTTTAGCGTAAGTAGAAAGGTTATTGATAAGACCGATGTTTTGGCCTTCAGGAGTTTCAATAGGACAGATTCTACCATAATGTGTATAGTGAACGTCACGAACCTCCATGGAAGCTCTATCACGAGTTAAACCACCAGGACCAAGAGCGCTAATACGACGTTTATTGGTAAGTTCCGCTAAAGGATTAGTTTGATCCATGAATTGAGAAAGCTGGCTAGAAGCAAAGAATTCTCTAATTGAGGAAGTAAGAGGTCTAATATTGATTAAGGATTGAGGTTTAGCAGCTTGTAAGTCCGTAACAGACATCTTTTGTTGAACTGCTTTAGACATCTTATTTAAACCAATACGGAATTGGGTTTGTAAAAGTTCGCCAACACAACGAACGCGTCTATTTCCTAAATGGTCGATATCATCGGTATTTCCAATACCATCTTGAATATTACAGAAATAGCTAAAGCAAGCGATCATATCGCTAATGGTGACTCTAGTAACTTCTTTTCCACCGCGAACACCAGTTAAATTAAGGTCAGTGCCAACAATTTTGACAACTTTATCGCCTTCTTTGTCGTTAGCATAAACTTTAACAACATTAACAACACTATGGTCATCAAGTTTGGTAAAGACTTTAATTTTCTTAGAATGAGCGCCATTTTCAAAGAATTCAGCATCGCGTAATTCTTTAATATCACTCTTAGTGATAACGTGTCCTCTAAGGAGAGGCTCACCTTCACTAGTTGTAAAGATTTCGCCTTCACTAGAAACGAGGTCTTCAGCAAGAACACGTCCTAATAAACGTTCATAAATACCTAATTTTTGAGTGTATTTAAAACGTCCAGCACGTCCTAAATCATAACGCTTATCATCAAAGAATTTTTGTACCAAGAATTTTTCAATACCATCTTGAGTAATAGGTTCGCCTGGTTTTAATTTTCTGAAGATATCAACTAAAGCGGAATTACGATTAGTAATATTGCTATCTTTGGCTAAAGTAGCTTTCATGCCATTTGAAGATCCAAAGATATCAGTAATTTCGGTGAAATTACCTTCGGAATCAGTTTTATCTAAGCCAAGGGCTTTGAATAAAATTGTAGCCGGCATCTTTCTTTGTCTATCAATACGAACCCACATAACACCATGGGTATCAGTTTCAAATTGTAACCAAGTACCTCTAGAGGGAATAATTTCACCAGTATAGAGATAAACACCTTGTTTATTGTCAAAAGTTTCTCCGAAATAAGCACCTGGAGATCTTACAATTTGCGAGACAATAACTCTTTCAGCGCCATTAACAATGAAGGTGCCGCTGTCAGTCATCATTGGGACATCGCCCATGAAAACTTCACCAACTTCTTTTAATTCATCGTTGGTTTTATTGCGAATACGCAAAGTTACACGTAACTTGCTTGAATAAGTTAAATCATTTTCTTTGCATTCAAGAGGTCCGTATTCCGGTTTGTCAAAATGACAGCTAACATAGTCAATAAAGACATTTTCTGAATAGTTAGCAATCGGAAAGACTTCTTTAAATACCTCGTCAATTCCTTTTTCTAAGAACCATTTAAAAGATTCAGTTTGGATTTCAACTAAGTAAGGAAGTTCGAGGTGACCGCTGATTTTAGAAAAATCAATACGATCATTTTGTAGTAAGGGATAATCCTTATAAGTTTTCTTTTCTAGTTTGGCCATTTTTTGCTCCTTATTTAAAAGCTTGAATAACTAGATAGCCTTTCTTTTTATAAAGCACTTCCACCTTCTTATATAAAGAAGATATATACGCGAGCGCGCTATAAGCGCCTTGCTTGATACGAATTACAATAATGAGCCTCCCATTTTCTTTTAAATGAGATAGTGCTCCTTCATAAATCGCATAAGTGACTTTTTTCCCAGCTCTAATAGGTGGGTTAGAAACTATCGTGTCAAAGGCGGAGTCGATGGAGAGGTAAACGTCGCTATGGATAATTTTTGTTCTATCTTCAACACCAAGAGAAATAGCATTTCTTTTAGCAAGAGCTAGTGCCCTATCGTTAACATCAGCTAAAGTGAGATGTCGACAAGGCGAGAGCGAAGCGAGGATTAGTCCGATTGGTCCCACTCCTGCTCCCATATCCAGAATAGAGTTTCCAAGATCAGCTTGGGCGATGGTTTCAAGCAGATAACGACTGCCATCGTCTAAGCCATCTTTAGAGAAAACCCCTAAATCGCTATGAAAAGTGAATGTTTTATCAAATAAATCTACTTTAAAGACAATATCTTTATGAGCTAACTCTTCATCGTTATCGAAGTATTGTCCCATTATTAATCATCCTTCATAGCGCTAAAACCCTACCCATAGATGACGAGTCCACGGGCAGGGTTAGTAGTTAAAATATGGAAATTATTTAACTTCGACTTCACAACCAGTATCGGTGAGAGTCTTCTTATAAGCTTCAGCTTCGACTGGAGAAATCTTTTCTTTGATGGCGACAGGAGCTTGATCAACAAGTTTCTTGGCATCCATAAGTCCAAGACCAGTGATGGTTTGAACGGCTTTGATAACGGCAACTTTGCCAGCAGTTCCAAGACCTTTTAAGAAGAGAGAGACCTCAGTTGGTCCTTTCTTAGCTGGTCCTTCTTCTTCGGCTGGAGCAGCAGAAGCAACTGGAGCGGCGGCAGTAACGCCAAATTCTTTTTCGACTTCTTTAACAAGAGCACTGAGCTCAAGAGCGGTCATTTGTTTGAGAGTGTCAATGATTTGTTCATTGGTTAACTTTTCAGCCATGGTTTTATCCTCCTAAATTAATTGGCTGCCGGTGTAGCTTCCGGCATATCTTTTTCGGCAATCGACTTGATAGCGCGAGCAAATCCCGCGACAGGTTCGTTTAGAACCATACAGAACATCGAGAGCAATTGCTCCTTGGTTGGGAGCTTAGCGACATCTTTAAGTCCTTTTTCATCAACAACTGTTCCTTCAACGTATCCACCCTTGAGAACAAGAGCTTCATGATAACGAGAGAATTTGTAGATGATCTTAGCACCAGAAGTTGTATCTTCTGAGAAGACAAAGGCATTAGGACCTTCTAAATAACTATCTAGACCTTCGATGCCATTCTCTTTGAGAGCACGACGGACTAAAGTGTTCTTATAAACACTGAAGCAGGCGTTTTTCTCAGCAAGAGTACGACGGAGTTCCATGAGTTCAGCAACTGTTAAGCCTTGATAAGAAACAATGGCCATTGTTTTGCTGCTCTTTAAGTTTTCAGAAATTTCCTTGACGGCGTTTTTCTTTGCTTGAAGTGCTTTTTCGTTCATGTAAAGTTCCTCCTTTCTTTATTTGTCGAATCGACTATATGTGAAGCTTGATATAACTAGCGAGAAATGAATGTAACCTCAGCAACGTGATTTATTAAGGCACTTGCCCGTTGCTATCTTAGGTATAACAAGCAGTTCACTCAATTTAATGTCCCTAATAATTAGTTACGATTAGGGAAGCTTAATTTAAGGCCTGGGCCCATTGTGGTATGAGCGACAGCGGTAAGAATGTAATTTCCTTTAACGCTGCTTGGACGGGATTTAACAATCGCATCGCAAACAGTTTGAAGGTTATCAGCAATAGCTTCATTAGAGAAGGAAACACGAGCGATGCTGATATTGAGGTTGCCATCTTTATCAACACGATAGCTGATTTTTCCTTTTTTAATTTCGGTAATAGCTTGACCAATGGCCATAGTGACAGTACCGGTTTTGGGGTTAGGCATTAAGCCTTTAGGACCTAATAAACGGCCCATCTTTCCTAATTCACCCATCATATCTGGGGTACAAACGATAATGTCGAATCCAAACCAATTTTCTCTTTGAATCTTTTCGAGCAATTCTTTGCCACCGACAAAGTCAGCGCCAGCTGCTTTAGCTTCTTCTTGTTTACCAGAAGTGACAGCAAGAATCTTTTTGGTCTTACCATTACCATGAGGAAGAACTAAGGTTCCTCTGATAAGTTGATCGGCAAGAGTTGGATTGACGTTTAAGCGGAAGCTAACATCAATTGTGCAATCGAATTTAGTGGTGTTAGTTTTCTTAAGAAGCTCAGCAGCTTCCGCAAAGGTATATTCTTTGCTGGCATCCACTAATTTGGAGGCCTCGATAAATTTCTTTCCTTTTTTCATCGTTAGTCTCCTTATTTCTTGTCAACTGTAATGCCCATTTGTCTAGCACTACCAGCAACAATTTTCTTAGCAGCCTCAATATCATTAGCGTTGAGGTCTGGCATCTTATATTTGGCGATTTCTTCACATTGGGCATCAGTGATATGACCAACAATTTTCTTTTGATCGCCGGAACCTTTTTGAAGGCCCGCTGCTTTAAGAAGTAAGCCACTCACAGGAGAGGTCTTAATCTCGAAGCTATAAGACTTATCTTCATAAGCCGTAATGATGACAGGAACGACCTGTCCTTTTCTGTCAGCCGTCTTCGCATTGAAGTCGGTACAGAACTTGTTCATAACAACGCCTGCACTAGCAAGCTTTGGTCCAGGATGGGCTTCTCCACCAGGAAGTTCCATCTTAAGGACTTTGACGATTTTCTTTGCCATGTTGTCCTCCTTGACAATATGCAGTGGCTTATCGGACCTTCGTCAAAAGGCCCTACCACGCTCACGCCTTATGCGTGCGGATACGAGTATACGCGTAAAGAGAACCTTAGGCAAGAGTTTTTTGCAAATCAAAAATCATTCTTTTTTTGAGCAGAGAAGTGATACGGAAAACAAAATTAGGAACGCGGTTAAACCAGTATCGCAAAGTACTGCTACAAAGAGAGGAAGTTCGGCGCCTCCAGAAACATAAGGCATAATAATCGTTAAAAGTGCGACTAAAAATTTGACAGTTAAAGCAATAATAACATTCCAGGTAGCTCTTCTTTTCGTTTTATGAGCAATTTTAATAGCGGTTACAACCTTCTTTGGATCGTCGTTCATTATTACAACATCCGCGTTTTCTATAGCCATATCGCTACCACTTCCACCCATAGCAATACCAACGTCGGCTAAAGCAATAGAAGGGGCGTCATTAATTCCATCACCAATATAAGCAACAGGTTTTTTGGCATTAGCAATACGTTCTTCTAGAATCGTTCTCTTGTCTTCTGGAAGTAATTCGCTTTTATAATCTGTAATACCAAGATCACTAGCAAATTTCGTAGCGCTCTCTTTTTTATCACCAGTTAACATTAAGAAATCAATATCTCGATTTCGCAAAAACCCTATCAAATCCCCACTATTTTCTCTTACTTTATCATTCAAAAGAGCGTAGCCAACGTACTTATGATTATAAGCAACATAGATTATTGTGCCAATTTCTTGAACATTAGAAAGGGGCACTCCTTCTTTCTCTAAAAGCTTATGATTACCGACTAATAAAGAAGAATCTTTGTAGGTTAAAGAGGTTCCATATCCAGCAAGTTCTTGATAATTTTTAATATCTTTTTCAACGAGAGATAAATCTTTTCCTTCCTTAATTGCCATTGCTAACGGGTGATTAGAATAAGCTTCTCCCGCCAATAATAGCTCTTCAAGTTTCTCTTCAGAGATATCCTTAGGAGCTAGTTTTGTGATGGCGAATTCTCCATAAGTTAAGGTGCCCGTTTTATCACTAACTAATAGACCTAAATCCGCTAATTTATCAAAATAAGCACCACCCTTAACGATAATCCCTTTTTTGGAAGAAAGGCCGATACCAGCAAAATAAGATAAAGGCACAGAGACAACAACAGCACAAGGACAAGAAATAATTAATAAACATATTGCAGTATATAACCAGTGTGTCCAGGCCGCTGGATCAGAATAAGAAATAATAAGAGGCGGAATCACTGCTATTAATAAAGCTAAAACACAAACAATAGGTGTATAAATTTTAGAAAAGGAAGTGATAAATTTATCCGCTTTGGATTTTTTATTTTCTGATTCTTCAACTAGGGACAATATTTTACTCACTGTTGAGTCGCTATAAGACTTAGAAACCTCAACTGTAATTAAGCCACTTTTTAGAATCGTCCCACTATTAATAAAGTCCCCTTTCTTTTTGCTAACTGGTAGGAATTCTCCAGTTAAAGAAGACATATCAAGTTCACCATTTCCATCAAGCAAAATTCCATCTGCTGGTACGATATCACCAACTTTTATGAGGATTTTGTCGCCGATTTTTAGATTTTGAGGATCTATAACCCTACTAATTCCATTCTCTAATAATGTGGCAGTTTTAGCTCTTAAACCAACTGCATCCTTAATTGCTTTATGAGAACGTTCGCTAGCAAAATCTTCAAACATCTCTCCAACTTGGTATAGGGCAACTATCATTACTGCTTCAAAAAATTCGTTATCTTTGGGTCCAAAAGCTCTTAAAGAGAAAGCTCCAATAGAAGCAATAATCATTAATATTTTTTCGTTGAAAAAATTCTTTTCTTTTATACAAGAAAGAATTCCTTCATAAAATATATCGTATCCGCTAACGAGCCAGCTAAGAAACATAATAGCAAAATTAAGCCAAACGCCGTTTCCTTCACCTAGATATTTATCTCCAAACGTTTCATTAAAGAGAAAAAGTCCTAACAAAGCTAAAGTAATGCTTAAAATTACGCGAATTAAAGTAACTACAAATTTCTTTTTATCTTCAGTTTCGATTTCTTTATTTTCTTTAGTAGAACAATGTTCTTTATGACAAGAGCAAGACATAATTATTCTCCTTCCTCTAATACGTGGTCATGGACGACTTCTAGTAATTTATTAACGTGATCATCCGCTAAAGCGTAAAAAACTTTATGGCCATCTTTTCTAGTAGTAACTAGATGATTTCTTCTTAGTGTCTTTAATTGATGAGAAATAAGAGATTGCGATGCCCCCACTTCTTCCATAATTTCACTAACATTCAGTTCCCTATCACAAATAGCATATAAAATCTTTAATCTCGTAAAATCGCTAGCGATATTAAGGAGATCTTCCATTTTTTCTAGTATTTTATCGTTTGGCATTTGACTCATATATGAATGTCCTTTCATATTTACAAACTATATCATAAGCGGCTCTATCCATAAATCAAGATAAAAATGAATGAATGTTCATATTTAAATCGAAGAAAATGGTAAAGTTTGTTTTTCAAGAACAACATAAAAACGCCGTACGGGACGGGGACGGCGTTAAATGAAATATTTTAAGTAATTAAATCTTCTCAATTTCAGAGAAATCAACATCAATCGGGGTACTTCTTCCGAAGAAGACAGTGTCAACACGGCAAGCACCAGTTTCCTTATCAATGGATAAAATTGTGCCTTCTGTGCCTTCAAGAGGACCATGAATAACTTTGACACGATCGCCAACGTTATAACGATCATACATACTACTATCAACCATACCCATTCTCTTTAAAACAGGTTCAATTTCTTCTCTAGTAACAGGGGTTGGCTTTTGTCCACCACCACTAGAACCAGCAATACCAGTAACACCTGGAGTATTTCTAACAATATACCAAGAGTCATCATCCATAATCATCTCGACAAAGATATAACCTGGATAAAGATTTCTAGTTTTCATTTTGCCAGTTGGAATTCCATCCTTTAAAACTGGTTCTTCAATTTCCGCAACTAAAACACGGAAAATAGATTTTTCCATGGCCATAGTAACGATACGTTTCTTTAAATTTTCAGCAGTTTTCGATTCATGCATCGAATAAGTGGTAACAATGTACCATTGCTTATCAGCTAATTGTGGCGCGTCCATAAATTACATTCCTCCAAAAGCGTCTTTTAATTGCGAAATTATGCTAGAAGCAGTTAAGTCTTCTAAAGCAAGGAAAATAGCGGCAAAAATAGAAATACAAATAACAACCGCAATCGCAGGCCAAAGTTTATCTCTTGATGGCCAACGAACTCTTTTTCCTTCCTTAACAACTTCTTTTAAGTACTTATTTGGGTTCATTTATTCCCTCCTATTTGCTCTCTTTGTGAATCGTATAACGATTACATTTTGGGCAATACTTTTTAATTTCTAGACGAACAGGATCGTCAGTTCTTTTAGTTATTTGATAATTGCGAGATAAACATTCAGAACAAATCAAAAACTTCTTTTCCCTACCCATATCCTATCCTTTCTAGTAGTCAAATATTAGGCTTAGAGCAAGAGGGTGTCAAGAAACGTTTTCTTAAAAATTTAATTTATAAATTAAAAAGGGGAATAATTATTTAGTTTAAAATTCAAAAATCACTACATGGGTCGCCTCTTTTTAGATTTGATTCTCAAAATAATTATAAAATTACTCCCTTTAAAGTTTTTTAAAAAGCCCTTGAACTGAATCAAGGGCGCAAATGATCTATACAACAAATTCCCTCAAATAAGATAGATATTTATCATATAAATAACGGCATTGATTCTTGGAAAAACCACATATCGAGCTGATTTTAGAAAAAGAATAACCGCTTAAATGAAGACGAGCGACATCTACTGCATCCTGAGAGATATTTTTTGCGTCATTTTTAGAAATACATTCATCTAAATAATCAACATAACGCATTGGATCCTCTTTTGGTGCAGCAATTATTTCTCCTAGGGGCAAGCCTTCGCCTTCTAAGTCACTTTTAATCTCTTCATCTAAAGAAAGAGTAGATAAGCGACCAAAAATATTTGTTCGTTCGGCTTCTTTGATTAATTCATGTCTAAAAACAGTCAAGAAATACGTTAAAAATTGCGAATTTTTCCCAAATTCATAACGTTCCACAGTAAGCGAAAAAGTACCGAAAAAGACGTAATTAAGATCCCAATTAGAGAAAAATGGAGATAAGGAAGGGCTCGCAAGGCGAGCTAAAGAAGAACGCTTATCAAAATATCGTTTATTGAGTGCAAAAGACGCTTTCATATCACCATCACGAAACAATAATAAAAGTTCTTCATCAGGTAGATCTTCATAGTTAGGAAGATCTCTCATTAAATTTGATTGAACAAAATTCACTATTTATTTATTATGCCGCGCCCTAGAGGCCACAATTTCCGAAAGCAAAACGCCAGTCGCGACTGAGGCATTAAGGCAATTAACATGTCCTTGCATCGGAATCTTAACAATAAAATCGCTATGCTCTAGAACTAAGCGAGATATACCTCTTCCTTCATTTCCAACCACTAAACCGATAGGGCATCGATAATCAATGGATAAATAAGAGGAAGCACCAGCATCTGCACTAGACACGATCCAGAAGCCTGCTTTTTGTAATTTGGTAATAGCTTGAGTTAAATTAGCTACTGTTACTACTTTTACATAATGGATAGCCCCAGTAGATACTTTAGCAACCGTTCCATTAAGAGGAACTTCCCCATGCTTTTTGATAATAATACCGTCAACTCCAAAAGCATCTGCACTTCTTAATATAGCGCCTAGATTATGTGGGTCTTCGATTCCATCAAGAAGTAATATCAAAGGGTAAGGTTTCTCGGAACATCCTTTGATTAACTCCTCAATACTATATCCTCGAATCTGACCGACACTAGCAACATAACCTTGGTGAGTTTTGCTACTAGCTAAACGAGTAAGTTCATCAAAAGAAACAAACTTCACGTTTATGTTAAGTTTCTGGGCTAATGTGACAAGTTCTTCGTTAGCGTTCTCTTTAAGCGTAAAAAGAATCTTTGCTTCTTTTGAAGCTAACGCTGCCTTTACGGCGTTTTTCCCATAAACTTGCATACTCATTATAATGCCTCTTTTCAGTAATTGCTAATTATCAACTATCTAACTAATCAAATTTAGTAACCGTAAAAATAAAATTAGAATAATTTTCTCTTAATTAGTTCTTCTCTTAAAGCATCGCTTTTAACGAAATCTTTTGCCTTTTTAGCATCCTCATATTCAGAGAAAAGTTTTTTATCATCATCGGATAAAATAATTTTTTCAAAAGATAAACCGAGAATGCTTAATTCTTTACTAAATGCCAAGAAAGCATCATTAAAGGCAGAAAGGTCCGTAATAGGTCCTCTCATCATTTGATTTATCTTCTTTTGATCTTCATAGAGCCTAGCTAAAGCATTAGGAGTGTTTAAATCATCGGCTAAAGCGAGTAAGAAAGGTTCATTTGCATTTTTAGAGAGATACGGGTCAAAGTCGCCCCTAAGAAGTTTGATAGCGCCTTTCCTAAAAGTAGTTTCTAATTGTTCTTTCTTTAAAATTGCTTCTTTAATTGTATCTTCGCTAAAGGAAGCAGGGGCCCGGTAATGAGAAGCTAAGGTCATTAACCGGAAAGGAAGTCCGCCATATTCCTTAACAACATCTTTCATTAAAATGACATTTCCAAGAGATTTGGACATCTTAACGTTATCAACATTGATAAAACCATTATGTAACCAATAACGGGCTAAGGAATTCCCATTATGAGCAATAGATTGCGCTATTTCATTCTCATGATGAGGGAATTTTAAATCAAAGCCGCCACCATGAATATCGATATAACCATTTTGTGCTCTAAAAATCGAATTAATCATTACGCAACATTCGCTATGCCACCCAGGTCTACCTTCGCTCCAAGGAGAAGTCCAACGAATTCCTTCGCTTGTTTCCTTCCATAAAGCAAAATCAAGCGGATCTTCCTTTTTCTCTCCGATTGCGATACGAGCACCACTTTCAAGTGCTTCAATTGAATTTCCACTTAATTGACCATATCCAGGAATAGAACGAACTCTTAAATAAACGTCGCCTCCGCTTTGATAAGCAGCACCTTTTTTCACTAAATCATCAATATAAGAAATGATTTGAGGCATATAAACGGTTGGGCGAGGACTATAGTCAGGTTCCATAGCGCCAACTTCTTTAACTAAACGCTGATATTCTTGAATAACACTTTCCGTTAGTTCTTTTTCAGTTATATTTAGTTCTTTTGCTCTTTTAATAATTTTGTCATCAACATCAGTGTAATTGCTTACAAAAGTAACGTCATACCCTTCTTCAATTAGAAAGCGTCGTAAGGTATCAAATACAATTACCGGACGAAAATTACCAATATGGGGATCGTTATAAACGGTCGGACCGCAACAATAAATGCTTACTTTACCAGGGATAATAGTCTCAAATGGCATCATCTTCATGCCTAAGGAATTAAAAAAACGAATTTCATGTTTCATGGCTCTAATTTTACACGTCCTTTTTAAATGCTTATAGAAGAAAAACTAAGAAATATAATCTTCTTCTAATAATTGGCTCTTGTTGATCAAAGAAACTATTAATGGTGTGCTACTCAATAGCATTCCAAAAACCTGCATAGATATTAGCCAATAAAAAAGCTGATAGGATACTTGATCTTTTAAAGCATAAGCCGCAATAGTAGCAATAATAGTAATCAAGAAGAGTAAACCAATTAGAGCACTTCCAAATTTTGTATAACGAAGATAAAGATTAATGGACAGTTGTTTTATTCTTAAAGGAAGAATGGAAAAAAGTAATAAGAGAGCAACTAAAACAAATTCCGTTATTATGAAAACAAAAACATAATGAGAAATAGTTAATTGCATTGTGAGCAAAATGCTTAAACAAGATAATAAAATGCTTAAAATAGAAACTGATAAGGAAGAATAGAATAAAATTGAGTGGACTTTTGCAAGGATTTCTTGATTTTTGTCTTTAGAAAAATAAGTTAAATATTTGGAGTAAACTCCTAATCCCCATAAAATTAAAAGAGAAGAAAGAGCTAAATATCTACTTATCCTAATAGAATTTATAGTCTCTGTATAATGAGATAAATATGCCGAAGCTGAAAGAATGATAAATATTAATTGCCCCACGCTTAAAGCAAAAAGGAAGTGTCCTTTTTTTGAATAATTGTTCGGAATCGCAAAATAAAGAAGAAAATCAAGGAAACTAATAAAAGGCACAAAGGATATGATGAGAGTATACGTCAAAGAATCATTTGTGCCTTTGTTAGCATATTGACTTTGATTATAGGCTAACAAAAATACTAAAGAAAAAAGAACTAAAAAGACCGAAATATAAAGAAATAACGGACCATTTGTTTTATTTTTTTCTATCTTTTTAGGGGTATTCATAATACTAATTTTTCAATATCTTTTGCTTCTTTTAAGAGTTTAGCGGCGCCATGAATTAAATTCTTATCAAGGTAATTTCCATAACCCCATAAGCAAAGCGCTAAAGGCAAAGAAGAAGCCTCAGCGGTTCTTAAGTCAGTAATGCTATCACCTACAAAGAAAGTTTCTTCCTTTTTTAATTTAAAAGTCGATAAAAAATAATCAGTAATTGCTGGATTAGGCTTAGGAAGCTCGCCTTCTCTTAAACCTCTAATTCCTTTAAATAATTCTTCTTTAAAAAATTTTCTTATGATTATTTGGGCATATTCATCTGGTTTATTTGTGCAAACGAAGAGGGACATGCCGTGTTTTTTTAGATTTTCTAATACTGAGGGAATACCCTCAAAAGGTTTAGTATGTCTTTCTTGATAGGCTTTATATCGCGGCATATATTCCATTTTTAATTTAATAAAATTAGAAGGATTATCATTATTTTTTAGTGCTCGATGAAGCAAATAATCCGCGCCGTCACCAATAAGAAAATGGCACTGTTTTTCTGTAAAACTATAAGAGAATCCACTAGCTTTTAGCGCATCATTAATCGCGTCTTGAATATCTTTTATAGTATCTAGAAGAGTGCCATCAAGATCAAAAATTAAGTTTTTTATCATGCGCTTATTTTAGCGCATATCCGAAAATTATTCTTTCTTTATAAATCAGGATATTGTTTTCTATCTGAATTATAGGATGTATGGAGTAATTCCTCTGCCTTTTCGCCACCAACTTCACCAAGATAATCTTTATAAAGCTTAATAACATCTGGGTTATTATGGGATTGACGAATAGGAGCTTCTTTATCAATGCTATAAAGAATGTCCGCTCTCTTTTGACGGTAAGTATCAAGGATATCAGGACTTTCTTTATCTAATAGAGAAGGCTTAACGAATGGTTGTCCACCACCATTAATGCAACCTCCAGGACAGCCCATAATTTCAATAAAAGCATATGGTGATTTTCCCTTCTTAACTTCTTCTAAGAGAGGTTTAGCATTAGCGGTTCCGCTAGCAATAGCAACTTTAATTTCTTGACCATTAATAGTTACACTAGCTTCCTTAATGCCTTCTAAACCACGAACAGCAGTGAAATCAATCTTTTCATATTCTTTACCAGTTAATGTATGGTAAGCAGTTCTTAAAGCAGCTTCCATAACACCACCAGTAACGCCGAATATAGCGGCAGCGCCAGTATATTCACCTAAAAGGTCTTGATCCCAATTTTCGTTAGTAGGAAGTTCATCCCACATAATACCCGCTCTCTTAATGAGAACAGCTAATTCTCTAGTAGTTAAAACACAATCAACATCTGGAACACCATTCACAGCATTTTGTGGGCGTAATTTTTCACCTTTTTTAGCGGTACAAGGCATAATAGAAACCACAAAAATATCTTCTGGTTTAAGATTATGCGCTTTCGCAAAATAAGATTTAGTAATTGCGCCTTGCATCTCATGAGGAGATTTGCAGGTAGAAACATTAGGAATAAGTTCTGGATAGAAATATTCCAAATAATTAATCCAACCTGGAGAACAGGAGGTAATTTGAGGTAATGGGCCTTCTTTTTGAGTGATTCTACGAATTAATTCGCCAGATTCCTCAACAATAGTTAAATCAGCACCAAAATTAACATCGAATACACGGTCAAATCCTAATCTATGGAGAGCAGCAATCATCTTCTTTTCCCCATTTTCTTCGCCAATCTTATGACCGAATTCTTCTGATATAGCAGCTCTAACAGCGGGAGCGACTTGGCAAACAACAAATTTGCCTTTAGCTTTAGCTTCGTCAATTGCTTCAATTTCACGCTTTTCACTTAAAGCGCCTGTTGGACAAACATTGACACATTGACCGCATTGAATACAAGGGCTCTTGGCTAAGGAAATATTGCCAACTGGGCCAACTTTAGTTTCAAAGCCACGCCCAATAAAGCCTAAAATGCCAATACCGGTAGCTTCTAAACAGCGATTAATGCATCTTCCGCAAAGAATACATTTAGAAGAATCTCTAATGATGCCAGGAGATATAGCGTCAATTGTCGTTTCGCTCTTTGCGCCCATATAATGAGGAGCATCAACCCCTACTCTCTTAGAAACGGCTAAAAGTTCACATTCACCATTTCTAACGCAAGCTTGGCAATTAAAAGAGTGATTAGAAAGAAGAAGTTCCACAGAAGTTCTTCTAGCTTTAACCGCCATAGGAGAAGAAATAAGAATTTCAAAGCCTTTCTCTTCAGGGCAATCAGCGATTGGATAAGTACAAGAGGCAAATAGTTTAGAACCTCTTGGGGATTTAATTTCCACTAAACAAACACGGCAAGAGCCAAAAGAATTATGACCTCTACGCCAGTTACATAATGTAGGAATGCGGTAACCACAACTTCTACAAGCTTCTAAGACTGTAAGAGAAGAATCAACTTCGTAGCTCTTACCTTCGATTTTAATCTTCATATTAGCCATTAGTTTATTCTCCTTAAATCTTTTCGATGGCATGGAAGAAACATCCACCCATACAAGCGCCGCACTTAATACACTTGGTTTGGTCAATTACATAGACTTCTTTTCCAGGAACACCAGAAATACAGCCGACAGGGCAATTTCTAGCGCACTTAGAACATTTCTTACATTTTTCAGGAATGATGTGATAACGGACTAAACGCTTACAAACGTGAGCAGGACACTTTTTATCAACAACGTGAGCTCTATATTCTTCTGGGAATTTTCTCATTGTAGATAAAATTGGGTTAGCGGCAGTTTGTCCTAAAGCACAAAGAGAGCCATTCTTGATGACTTCAGCAAGAGCTTTCATGTCTTCAAGAGTCTCTAAAGTGCCCTTTCCTTGAGTAATGCTACTAAGCATCTCATGGAGACGTTTTGTGCCTACACGGCAAGGAGTACATTTACCACAGCTTTCACTACAAATGAAATCCATATAGAATTGAGCAACGTCAACCATACAGTTATCTTCATCCATGACGATAGCGCCACCAGAACCCATCATAGAACCACGTTGAGTTAAGGTTTCATAATCAATAGGAGTATCTAAATCTTCTTCAGTTAAACATCCTCCAGAGGGTCCTCCAGTTTGAATTGCTTTAAATTTCTTATCGTGAGGAATTCCGCCGCCGATATCATAAATTAAAGTACGAAGAGTAGTTCCCATAGGAACTTCAACTAAGCCGACATTATTAATCTTGCCACCTAAAGCGAATACTTTAGTTCCTTTAGAACCTTCAGTACCGACTTTGGCATATTCTATAGCTCCAATACGAATGATATAAGGAACTTGAGCAAGAGTTTCCACATTGTTAACACAAGTTGGCTTGCCATATAAACCACTTATTGCCGGGAATGGAGGACGTGGACGAGGATTACCTCTCTTTCCTTCAATAGAAGCAAGTAAAGCAGTTTCTTCACCGCAAACAAAGGCGCCAGCGCCTTCTCTAAGATGAACTTTAAAGGAGAAAGAAGTACCAAGGATATTTTTCCCTAATAAACCAACTTCTTCCATTTCATCAATGGCTCTTTTTAATCTGCCAACAGCAATTGGATATTCAGCACGAACATAGAAATAACCTTCGGTAGCGCCAAAAGCGTAACCGGCAATCATCATACCTTCGATAACTTCAAAAGGATTTCCTTCTAAAATTGAACGGTCCATGAAGGCTCCAGGATCGCCTTCGTCACCATTACATACAATATATTTAGTGTCGCTTTTTACATTCGCGGCAAATTGCCATTTTCTACCAGTTGGGAAGCCCGCTCCACCTCTTCCACGAAGTCCGCTTTTAAGAATTTCATCAATAACTTCTTGAGGAGTCATAGAGGTTAAGACTTTGGCTAAAGCTTTAAAACCATCATAACCAAAAGCTTCATCAATATTCTCTGGATCAATAACGGAACAACCATGGAGAGAAATACGTTTCTGTTTTTTATAGAAATTGATATCTTCTTGTCTAGCTACTTTTTGGTGAGTTTGTGGATCTACATATAAAAGGTTTTCACAAATCTTCCCGCCAAGGATATCTTCTTCAAAAATTTGTTTGATATCACTAATTTTAACTAAACGATAAAGAGTTTCTTCTGGATAAATTTTGACAAAAGGGCCTTGAGAACAGAAACCAAAGCAACCAACGTGGTTACAAGAAACACTATCTTCAAGATGATGTTCTTTAATTTGTTTCTCAATCTCTTTGACTAATTCATCGCTGCCATTAGCTAAACAACCAGTTCCACCGCAAACAGCAAGGACTCTTTTTCCACCAGCGCCTGATAATTTCTTATCGAACTTTTCGCTATCAACTTTAATACGAGCTAGAAGCTCTTCTGCATTTTTAATCTTCATATTAAGAAAGGACTCCTTCGCTATTTCTATAACTATCTAGAATGCCTTGAACTTGATCAGGTTTAACTTGTCCATAAACTTTGCCATTAATCGACATAGCAGGAGCTAACGCACAAGCACCAATACAACGAAGGGCTTCAATAGTAAATAAGCCATCCGCGGTTGTTTCACCTGGTTTAATACCAAGAATGGATTCTACTTTATCAAGAACGTTTTGGGCGTTTTTGACATAACAAGCAGTTCCTAAGCAAATACCAATAACGTATTTTCCTTTTGGTGTAAGAGAAAAGAAGTTATAAAAAGTGACCACACCATAAACTTCACTAAAGGGAACACCCAACTCTTGAGCAACAATTTCTTGAACATCAAGAGGGATGTAACCAAACTTCTTTTGAATGGCTTCTAAAACCATCATCAATGGGCTAGACTCATCCTTAAACTCTTTAATAATGTCTAAGATTTGTGCCTTCGCCTCTGGTTTAATAGGCATAATATCCTCCAATTAATATGACAATAATGTAATTATTGTAAACTAACGATTTTAGCTTACAATCTTAAAAGTCGGTAAATCAGTAGTTATACAATTTGAGAATTTCTTTTTATTCGATAATAACTAAATAAAAAGGTGGTTAGCCATATTTAACCACTTTTTTAAGAAAAAAAGCCCATTTTTCAGCAAATATGGACTTTTAGTTCTTTTTAAGATTATTGAACCATCTTCGTACCCGCTTCATCTTTATATTTAGTCTTATATAGACCTAGTTCATCAATCATCATCGCAGGTAAGATGAACTCTAAAGCAAGGGTAGCAAGATATTTTTCACAAATACTTTCTTTTAAGCTTGGTTTTGGGAAATTACCGTTATTTTGCACCGCTATAAAGATTTCGTTATTCATAAGGGCAAAATAGAATTTGCCACAATTTACTTTCTCTAGAGAAAGGAATTTTTCTTGTAACTGAGGAGTGAGAATATAAAAAGTAAATGTATCATCAGAAGTGTAAATGTCGAATTTCTTATTGAATTCAAGATATTCAGTTTCCGCTTTTTGAAGTCCCCTTCCTCCTGGTGTGCCAAATAAACCACTTCTCTCAAGAACTTTTAAAGTCTTGTTAAATTTTCTTTCAAAAACGAAATGATAAAGAGTACCTGCTGCATAAGTAACATAGGTAACAGTAGTGTTTCCCTTAGAGTCTTTAGTTTCTTGACGTTTTTGAAGATTATAGTAAGCAGAATCAAAAACCATTCCATTATGAACGGCAGCTGTATAATTATTAGAAATATATTTATCTGGTGCCGCAAAGAAGCCAGGATAAAGGATTCTATCTAAAGGGAATCCATTATTTGGCTTATGAACAACATTTGTATATAAGGCCTTATCTACTTCGTTACGAATTAGTTCCATTAATGTGCTTTCATATTGTTTTCTTGCTCTCACAGCAAGAATAATGAAAATTAAACCAACAACTAATCCGGCAAAGCCAACAAAAGCGATGATATTGGTCCACATTTCGCCAGGGAATTGTCCAAATAAAACCACACTAATAACTATAATAATAATCCCTAAAGGAAGGGCTATACCGCCAACTAAAACATGTTTATCATGTTTCTTTTTTGAAGCAACACGAAGATTCTCTCCCGTTTTAGTTATATCTTTAAAAATTGAACAATCCATAGCAAACCCCAGTTAAATAAAAGAAGCCGCCTTTATAGCGGCTTAAATAAGACCAAATTAGAATCCAATAGAAACGTCTTGTCTCTTAGTTTCTTCAGCCTCGAAGAAGTCGCGCTTTACCATACGAAGGTGATTAGCAACGATCGATTTTGGAAAGACAACAATATCTTGGTTATAAATGGAAACGTTGCTGTTATAAACTCTTCTAGCAGCTTGAAGTTGTTCTTCAACTTCAGAGATTTGATTTTGTAAAGCAGTGAAGTTTTGATTAGCTTTAATTTCAGGATATTTTTCCGCAACGATATTAATGCTATCAAAAGCTTTAGTCATGGATGTAGCAAATTCAGATTTCTCTTTCATTGATGCATCAGCGGCGGGACGACGCATTTCAATAACACCAATAAGAGTTTCCTTTTCGTGTTTAGCAACACCTTTAACAACAGCGACCGCTTTAGTTAATAAGTCATATCTCTTGGTTAAGGCAACATCAATTCCGGAAGAAGATTCATCAATTTTAACTACTTCTCTTTTTAATAAGTTACCTGTTTTGATCCACCAAGCAATAACCGAAATAACAAGAATAACAACGATAATAGCTACTACAATACCAATAATTGCACCTATTGGTAACATCATCGAATCATTAAATACTTTAAACATAATTTTCCCTCCGAGAGATATAATAAAGATAATTTATGTAATTGTCACAATTTTTTATATATAAAGCTATACTCTAGACAAAAAAGTAAGTATTTTAGTTAGCAACTAAAGCCTCCATAATAGAAAAAGACTGCCTACCCTTAGATAAACAGTCTCCTTTAATGAAGATTAAATTAATCAACCCACTTAACTAATTCAACTTCGGCATTATCCCCTTTACGAGGTCCGAGTTTAAGAACAGTTAAGTAACCGCCATTACGATCTTTGAATTTAGGACCGATTTCTTTGAAAAGCTTATCTAAAGCCTCGGTTCCGTTTTCATCAACGATACCATGACGAAGGACTCTTGCAGCTTCTCTACGAGAGGCAAGATCCCCTTTCTTGGCTAAGGTAACCATACGGCTAGCTAAAGTTACGAGTTCTGGAGTGACTCCATAAGTAACTTTAATTTGCCCATGAACGATTAGCTCAGAAACGACATTGCGAAGCATTCCATAATTCTTTGAAGCTGTATAACCAGTTTTAAAGCGAACGCCTGCTTTGCCATGAACGTTCTTTCTTCCACTTGCTGCCATAAATTATTCTCCTACGTAATCGCGGAAGTGGAGCCCGATTGCAGCGAGCTTCTCCTTCACTTCTTTTAGCGATTTCTTGCCAAGATTACGAACTTTCATCATCTCATCCTCGCTCTTTTGAGTGAGTTCCATGACGGTAGAGATGCCAGCACGCTTAAGGCAATTGTTGCTACGGACACTGAGATCGAGTTCTTCAATCATCATATCCTGATATTTGTTTTCTTCAGCCTTGGTTTCTTCCTTAACTAGCTTGTAGTTCTTAACTACATTGTCTAATTTAGTGAATTCATTGAAATGAGCGACTAAAAGTTCGCCCGCCATAGCTAAAGCTTCATGTGGTTTGATAGAACCATTGGTCGTAACTTCTAAAGTTAAACGATCAAAATGGGAATCGTGAGCCACACGAGTAGGATCGATATTATAAGCGACTTTGACTACTGGCGAGAAATTGCTATCAGTTGGAATAACTGAAACAGCATCAATCTTGCGTTCGATTTTATTAGTTTCGCTTGTAACGTATCCACGTCCAGTTCCTACATAAATAGTCATTTGAATATGACCATCTTTGTTTAAGTGAGCAATCTCAAGATCGGGATTAACTACGCTAACAAGAGCAGGAAGCTCTAAATCGCTGGCCTTTAAAGTGCCAGGACCTTGGAAATCGACAGTAATTGTTTTGATATCACCAACAGAGCTATCAACCTTAAATACTAAATCCTTAAGATTGAGGATGATGGCGGTGACATCTTCTTCTACGCCAGGAAGAGAGCTAAATTCATGTCTAACTCCCTCGATATGAACGGCGAAGACGCTAGCACCTGGAAGGGCGCTAAGAAGTACGCGACGGAGCGCATTACCAACTGTTAAGCCAAAACCACGTTCAAGTGGTTCGATGACAAAACGAGCATAGTGTTCAGTTTCATCATTAACATCGACACGAATGTCAATTGGTTGGAAAGGGTTGGGAAGGCGGATCTCTTCCGCTTTGATTTCATTATTAATTGCCATGAACGATCCTCCTATGATCAATTACCAACTAGCCTCTTGGGCGTTTTGGTGGGCGGCAGCCATTATGTGGAATGGGAGTTGTATCAGTGATGGATAAGACTTGAAGTCCCACATTAGCTAAAGCGCGGACAGCACTTTCTCTACCTGGGCCTGGGCCTTTAACATCAACATCAACTTGCCTAAGCCCTTGATCATAGGCACTTTTACCAGCAGCTTCGGACGCTAATTGAGCGGCGAATGGAGTGGCTTTTTTGGCACCTTTGTATCCAAGAGCACCCGCACTAGACCAGGCAATTACATTGCCTTGAGGATCAGTGATGGTAACAATGGTGTTGTTAAATGAAGAATGAATATGTGCGACGCCCTTCGTAAAATTACGCTTAATTTTCTTTTTACGGGCACTAGTCGACTTTTTGCCTTTAGCGGCAGTTTTACTATCAGCCATTTTTGAATTAGCCTCCTATCTTCTAGCCTCTGGTGGCTTCTTTCTTGTTGGCGATGGTCTTACGCTTTCCTTTACGAGTACGCGCATTGGTCTTAGTTCTTTGACCTCTAACGGGTAATCCTCTCTTATGACGGATACCACGGTAGCAACCAATTTCAGTAAGACGTTTGATATTCATCGCAACTTCTCTACGAAGGTCACCTTCAGTTTTATGTTTGGCAACCTCTTTACGAAGAGAGACGAGTTGTTCGTCAGTTAAATTTTTGACACGGATGTCTTCAGAAACGCCCGCATCTTTACAGATTTTTTTCGCAGTCGTATTTCCAATACCATAAATATAGGTAAGAGAGATAACGACCCGTTTTTCGGATGGGATATCTACCCCAGCTAAACGTGCCATATAATTAATTTCTCCTTAATTAGCCTTGTCTCTGCTTATGTTTAGGATTTGAGCAGATACACATGACCACGCCATGACGGCGGATGATCTTGCATTTATCGCAGATCGGTTTGACGCTTGGTCTAACTTTCATTTTCTTTCTCCTATAGAACCGTTTGTTCCTAGTTTTTATAACGGAAGGTAATACGCCCGCGTGTTAAATCATAAGGCGAGAATTGGACAGTGACTCGATCGCCGGGGAGAATGCGGATGTAATGCATCCGAATTTTGCCCGAAACGCAGGCTAGAACCACCGCTCCATTGGCGAGTTTGACCTTAAACATAGCATTAGGAAGATTTTCTAATACCGTGGCCTCAACTTCAATGCAATCTTCTTTACTCAATAGAATGTCCTCCTCTCCTAGTTTCTAATGGTTAATATTTCATAACCATCTTTAGTAACTAGAATTGTATTCTCGTAATGGGCACTTTTCTTATTATCTTTTGAGACAGCTGTCCAGCCATCTTTTAAGATACGTAATTTGTTCTTTCCGGCCATAACCATTGGTTCTATAGCCAAGGTCATACCTTCTTTAAGAACTGGCCCATGCCCCACTTCTCCATAACAAGGGATAAAGGGGTCTTCGTGCATCTCTCTCCCAATGCCATGCCCTGTATATTCAAGCGGCACTGAATATCCGTTAGATTCAGCAACCATTTGAATTTCGTGCTCGACATCTCCTAAATAGGCGCCTTCATGTATTTTCGATAATGCTTTGAAGAAACATTCTTCGGTAACTTTAATTAAACGAAGATCTTCTTCTTTGCAAATCCCTACCGGATAGGTCCGGCAAGCATCGCCATGGTAGCCATTTAATTCCACTACCACATCGAGGGAAATGATGTCCCCATCGGTCAAGATGCGTTTTTCCGATGGAATGCCATGTACCAAGACTTCATTAACTGAAGTGCAAATGGCTCCGGGGAAACCCCCATAGCCTTTGGAAGCTGCTCGACCTCCGCCTTCAGAAATGACTTTTTCAGCCATTTCTGAGAGAAAGAGAGTTGAAACACCTGGTTTTACAAGAGGACCAACTTTTTCGAAGACTAATGCAGTTAACTGCCCAGCCTTTCTCATTAATTCGATCTCTCTTGGAGACTTGATGATGATCATTTATGAGCCTTTAAAAGATCAAGTAGATCTTTCTTTAAGACTTCGGCCCCGACGGAACCGTCGAAGTCCGAGAGAAGCCCTTTTTCTTTATAAAATTCAAGAAGAGGGGCTGTACTCTTATAGTAATTAGTAAGACGAACTTTGAAACTTTCTTCATTGTCGTCTTTTCTTTGAATGAGGTCATTGCCACATTCGTCGCATATGCCTTCTTTTTTAGGCTTCATACTATTAACGTTATAAGAAGCACCACATTGAGGACATACTCTTCTACCACCTATTCGCTCAATTAAGAGTTCATCAGGGGCACCAATATTAATGACGAGATTAACTTCTCTATGAATTTCCTTGGAGACTTTCTCCCAAGCTTCCGCTTGAGGAATGGTTCTTGGGAAACCATCAAGAAGATATCCATTAGCGCAATCATCTCTTGATAGACGTTCTTTAACTAAAGCGATAGTTAATTCATCAGAAACTAAATCGCCCCGATTAATGACATCTTTAATGGTATTACCAAGTTCACTGCCACTGCTCATGGCTTCTCTGAACATATCGCCAGTAGAAATATGAGGAATGGAGAAATCTTTAGCAATCCATTTAGCATGAGTACCTTTTCCTGCGCCAGGAGGTCCCATCAAAATAATATTTAGCATTACATAGACTCCTTAACTTGATCGAAGGATTTGCCTGCAAGCAATCCATCAATTTGAGCATTAATTTCTAGAGCAACACCAACAATAATGATGAGTCCAGTTCCGCCGATAGCAAGAGAATTATCTCCGCCAAAGGCATTTGCCCAAACTAAGACGATTGGCAAGGCTGCAATGATGGAAAGGGCAATAGCGCCAATGAAGGTGACTCTATTAAGCACTTTTCCGACATAACGTTCCGTTTCCTTACCAGGACGGATGCCAGGGATATAAGAGCCATTCTTTTGGAAATTATCCGCAAGTTGCTCTGGATCGATTTGCATCTGCGCATAGAAGAAGCAGAAGGCGATGATGAGGGCTAAATAAATAAATAACCCCCAGTTCATCTTCCAATGTGTCCCATCAAACCAAGGCATAAGGAAGGTGTCATTGTAATTAAATATCTTAAGCCATTCAGCATTAGCTGCACTCGAAGAGATGAAACTGGCAATAATGCTTGGGGCACTAAGAATAGAAGAGGCAAAGATAACTGGGATAACACCTGCGCTATTAATCTTAATAGGTAAGAAGGAAGCGCGGGCTAAGGAAGCATTTGAGCCACCTTTCCCAGCGTGTTGTACTGGAATCTTTCTTTGAGAAAGTTCAATAAATACAACAAAGGCCGTAATAAGAAGCATCGCTAAGATATAAAGAGCAAATTGGAATGCTCCTTGAATCATTTCGCTACTGCCTCTAGTAACGTTAAGGGTAATCCATTTATTCCAAGCCGTAGTTATTTGTGTTGGTAAAGAACGAACACAACCAGCAAAGATAATAACTGAGATACCATTACCAATACCTTTCTCGGTAATTTGGTCTCCAAGCCACATCGTTAACATTGCTCCAGCAAGAAGAATGGTAACTATATAAGCATAAGTCCAGAAATTATCAGGTAATGACAAGGTGATGTAAGATTGGTTTTGCATCGTTTTGATGATGCCATAACCTTGAACTGCGCCAAGAAGAAGAGTGAGATAACGAGTAGCCATCTCCTTTTTCTTCCTTCCATATTCACCTTGCTTACTTAATTCAGTAAGTGCTGGTAAGACGTCTTTGGATAATAATTGGATAATAATTTGTGAGGTGATGTAAGGAGAAACGCCCAGGGCGAAGATGCTGAAATTCGAGAGAGCTCCTCCTCCAAGAAGGTCCATAATAGCGAGAGAATTTCCGCTATTCATGAGCTTGGAGAGCTCATCACTCACCTTGATTCCAGGCACCGTAATAGCCGCCCCGATCCGGATGACGAAGAGGATCATAATCGTAAAGAAAATACGATTAACGATTTCTTTGTTTTTGAAGATCGAGACGAATTTTTTCATTACTTCAAGACCTCAGCTACGCCGCCTTTTTCTTCAATAGCCTTCTTGGCGGAAGAAGAGAAGGCATTCGCTTTAACAGTAAGCTTCTTTGTTAACTTACCATTACCGAGGATTTTAACGCAAGAAGCGTTCTTTTTCACTAATCCCTTTTCAATAAGAGCAGCAAAATCGACAACTGCACCTTCTTCAAAGGCATCTAAATCTTCGATATTAACGATAGAATATTCAACACGAGCAAGGTTATTGAAACCATATTTTGGAAGACGACGAGCTAAAGGCATTTGACCACCTTCGAAGCCGTGTTTCTTAGTATGGGCGTGAGCACCTTGTCCTTTTTGACCCTTACCGGCAGTTTTGCCGTTTCCAGAGCCAAGACCTTGTCCACGACGGAAGTGTTCTTTTTTAGAGCCTTCAGTAACGACAAGAGTATGTAAATTGTTAGCCATACTTATTTAGCCTCCTTCTTTTCGGGAGCTTCTTTAGCTTTAGGAGCACGCATAGCTTTGATTTCTTCAGGAGTCTTTAAACCACGAAGAACCATAATTTTGTCGTATTCTTTTAAGCTAGAGAGGGCAGCATGAGTAGCTTTGATAACGTTGACTGCCGTTCTAGAACCATAAACTTTAGAGTAAACGTTTCTAATACCAGCAAGTTCAAGAATAGCTCTAACTGAGCCACCGGCTACAACACCAGTTCCTTCTGGAGCAGGTTTTAGATAGACGGTAGTAGAGGTGAAATGTCCTTCTACTGGGTGAGCAATCGTTCCAGTCTTAGTGATATGGATATGATGCACATCTTTTTTAGCGGCAGTTAAGGATTTCTTAATTGCATCGGGGACTTCACCAGATTTACGCATAGCAAATCCATATTTGCCTTTGCCATCGCCAACAACGACGAGGGCATCAAAACGCATATGTTTGCCACCTTTTTCAACACGAGTGACCTTATTGATATCAACAACACGGTCTTGGAATTCGTCAACTTCTCTACGGAAGCCACCTCTTCCACCTCTTCTTTCACCTGGACGTCCTTTCTTATCACCGTATTTACGGGATCCTGGACGATCAGATAAACGAGAGGAATGAGGCTCTAAATTGGGGTTGCCAGTGATTTTCTTGGCAACTGGAGCGCTCGCGGTTTCTTTTTGGGCGGTTTCGGTGACCGCAACTTCTTTATTTTCTTCCATGGGTTCTCCTTAGAATTCTAAGCCTCCTTTACGGGCACCATCAGCTAAGGCCATAACCCTACCGTGATATTGGTATCCGCCACGATCGAAGACAACTTTAGTAATACCAGCAGCAAGAGCTTTCTTAGCTAATTCTTCACCAACTTTGGAAGCAGCTTCGATATTACCACCATTTTTAAGTTTGAGTTGCATGCTAGAGCAAGAAGTTAAAGTGTTTCCCTTAACATCATCGATGATTTGAGCTTCGATGTTTTTGTTGCTACGGAAGACAACTAAGCGAGGGGTAAGGGCAGTTCCACTGACCTTTAAGCGAACTCTTTTGTGACGACGGTCACGAACGAGGCGACGAGACTCTTTTTGAATCATTGCTTTTCCTCTCCTTACTTCTTACCGGCAGAAGCAGTCGCACGTTTACCGACTTTCTTGATTAACTTCTGTCCTACATAATGAACGCCTTTTTGTCCGTAGACGTCTGGACGGTGCTTATCATAGATATAAGCTGCGGTTTGACCAACGTCATGTTTGTCACAGCCTTCAACCGTAATATGGGTTTCGTCTGGGCAAGTGATCTTGGTAAATTTGCCAACTGGAGCCACAGAAATTTCGTGGCTGTAACCAAGGAACATTACCACTGCTCCATTTTTAATAGAGGCACGGTAACCAGTACCATTGATTTCGAGTTCTTTCTTCCAACCTTCAGTAACACCTTTTACAGCATTATGAATGTTAGCAGCGGTCGTACCATGGTTTTCACTTCCTTGGCGGGCTTTCCCCGCTTCTTCCTTGGCACCCTCGACTGGAGTGACATGGAGGTGACCATCTTCCTCAGAGACGCTGACGTCCATAGGAATATGAACGCTTACTTCGCCTTTGGGACCTTTGACAGTCATAAGGCCATCAACGATTTGGTAGCTGACGCCTTCCGGAAGAGATATGGGTTTAAATCCAATACGTGACATTTATTCTCTTCTCCTATTTTTATTACCAAACGTAGCAAACAACTTCTCCGCCAACACCCGCTTTACGAGCTTCAGCGTCAGTTAATAAGCCTTTGCTTGTACTGATTAAAGCAATTCCAAGTCCTTTGAGAACTCTAGGAAGCTTTTCGCATTCAACGGTCACACGTAGACCAGGTTTAGAAATGCGTTTGAGTCCGCTGATGACTCTTTCACCAGTTGGACCATATTTGAGGGTGATAGTAAGGGTCTTATTAGCCCCTTCACCTTCAGAAGCAAAATCAACAATGTAACCTTCCTTCTTAAGGATTTTAGCAATCTCAGCCTTCATCTTGCTATAAGGCATGGAGACTTGCTCATAACGAAGGGCATTCGCATTACGAATGCGAGTGAGCATATCGGCAATCGGATCGATATTCATTTTAATTTCTCCTTTCCTTAATTACCAAGAAGACTTCTTTAAGCCTGGGATTTCTCCCTTATAAGCTAATTCACGGAAGCAAATACGACATAAACCGAATTTGCGAATTACACCATGAGGACGGCCACAACGTTGGCAACGAGTATAACCACGAGTAGAGAATTTTGGTTCTCTGCTAGCTTTGACTATTAAACTTTTCTTAGCCATTCTTTTTACCTCCTGAAGGGCATTCCCATTAATGAGAGAAGTTCATGAGCTTCTTCATCAGTATTTGCGGTAGTAACAATAACAATATCCATACCACGAATCTTCGATACCTTATCGTAATCGATTTCTGGGAAGATAAGTTGTTCTTTTACCCCAAGAGTGTAATTACCATGTCCGTCGAAAGCATTTTTAGAAACGCCACGGAAGTCACGAACACGAGGAAGAGCGATGGAAACTAATTTATCATAGAATTCATACATTCTTTGTCCTCTAAGAGTGACTTTACAACCAATCGCTTGTCCTTCTCTTAATTTGAAGGTAGCAATAGATTTTTTCGCTTTAGTAACTACAGGATGTTGCCCAGTTATAGTGGTAAGTTCATTAACGCTATCTTCTAAGGCTTTTGCGTTTTGGGTCGCATCACCAACACCGATGTTAATAACGATTTTTTCAAATCTTGGAGCTTGCATTGGAGTGGTATAACCGAATTTCTTAACAAGAGCAGGAATAACTTCTTCTCTATATTGTTTTAAGACACGGTTAATTTCTTTGGTTTCTTTTTTAGCAGCTTTAGGAGCAACTTCCTTTTTTGGAGCAGCTTCCTTTTTAGTGGCAGCCTCTTTCTTCGGGGCGGCCTTCTTGACCGTTTTCTTTTCTTCAGCCATTTTGGTATCCTCCCTTACTTCTTCTCAAGGCTTTCGCCGCTTTTGGCAACTCTAACCTTTTTACCATTAACTACTTTGCTATAAACACGAGTAGCTTTTTTGGTTTTTGGATCAATGAGAGCAACTTTGCTAGCATCGATTGGGACATAGATGTCAAGAACCGATCCTTCTGGAGTCGCTTGAGTTGGCTTTTTATGTTTCTTATGGACGTTCACGCCCTCGACAACAACTTTATTAAGTTTTGGATAGACTCTTTGAACAAGTCCTTCCTTACCTTTGTCATCGCCCGAGAGGACGATCACTTTATCACCTTTTTTGATATTCATCGTGATCTTCTCCTTATAGAACTTCCATGGCTAAGGAAATAATTTTCATATAGCCTTTATCACGGAGCTCGCGAGCCACAGGTCCAAAGACACGAGTGCCAATTGGATTTCCATCAGCATCAACGAGAACAACAGCATTATCATCAAATGCGATAGATGAACCATCTTTTCTGATGACAGCACGTTTTACCCGCACAATAACACCTCTGACAACTTGGCCTTTTTTAATTTTACCAGTTGGAGTGGCATCCTTGACTGCACAAAGAACAATGTCGCCAAGAGTGCTGGATTTTTGTCTAGCTCCTCCGAGTTGACGGAAGACGCGAACGAGACGGGCGCCGCTATTATCGGCAACCACAAGGTTAGTTTCGTTATGAACCATGCTTCCTTACTCCTTGGAAGGGGCTTCTTCGTCAGCTTTTGGACTAACGAGTTCAGCACTACCTTCTTGTGCTTCTAAAGAGGCTTCAACCTCTTCGGCATTCTTTTCTTCAATCGCTTTTTTGTCGATTGAGACTAAACGCCAACGTTTTGTTTTGCTTAATGGACGGCAAGCCATGATGGTAACAACGTCACCAACTTTTGCTTCGCTATTTTCGTCATGAGCATAATATTTTTTAGAATATCCAACACGTTTGGCGTAAAGGGGATCGTTTCTTTTAGTGGAGACTGTGACAATGATGGTCTTATCCATCTTAGTGCTCGTCACGATTCCCTGGAAAGTACTTCTATTATTGCGTTCCATTGTTGATCTCCTTTCTCTTATTTAGCGGCAGGAACCTTAATTTGGAGCTCACGCTCACGCTTGACGGTTTCTGCTTTGGCAATGTCCTTACGGACAGAGGCGATTTCTTCCGGATGTTCTAGAGAACCAACAGCTCTCTTACGGAATAATTCGAATTGTCTTTGACGGAGAGAAGCAATCTTCTCTTCGAGTTCTTTTGGGGTCAAAGCTCTGAATTCCTTAATATCCATGGTTATTCCCCTTCCTTTGTAGTAGCTTCTGGAGCTGGAGTATCATTACCAGTATCAGAAACAGTTTCAATTACGATTTGATCTTCAGCTTCAATGGCCTCTAAGGAAGAAGCATGTTGTTCTTCCATCTTGAGACGATCAGCTTCGGATAAGGCTTTCGTACGCTTCACAACTTTAGTAAGAATTGGAAGTTTGAATCCGGCTTGATGGAGAGCTTCCATCGCAACCTTTTCACTAACGCCGCCAATTTCGAAGAGGACTCTGCCCTTCTTAACAACGGCAACCCAACTCTCTGGAGAACCTTTACCGCTACCCATACGGACTTCGGCAGGTTTCTTAGTTTTAGCTAAATGTGGGAAGATACGAATCCAGATTTTACCCATACGGTCCGTATAACGGGCTAAGACGATACGAGCACTTTCAATTTGATGATCATTGATGTAACCACCTTCGAGAGCTACAAGACCAAATTCACCAAAGTCAACATTGTTTCCTTTAGTGGCTTTGCCTTCATAACGGAGTCCGTGGGGACGACGATACTTAACGCGCTTTGGTTGAAGCATTGTTCGCGCCTCCTAATTCTTTATTAGCCTTTGGGGCTTCTTTATTTTCCTTATTACTGTTACGGCAGCACCAGACTTTGACACCGATTCTTCCATAGCTAGTTGCAGCTGGAATAGCGGCAAAGTCGATGTCGGCGCGAAGTGTCTCTAAAGGTACGACACCCTCTTTATAACCTTCTCTACGAGCAATTTCAGCTCCGCCAAGACGTCCTTGGCATTGAGTACGGCATCCAAGAGCACCAGCTTTTCTCATCTTGAGAATAGCTTTCTTTTGAGTGCTACGGAAGGATTGACGATTTTCAAGTTCGGAAGCAATCCAACGAGCAATTAAGGTAGCATCAACATCTGGATTTTTGACTTCAAGGACATCGATTTTAACTTCACCAGTCTTCACGATTTTCTTTAAGCCTTTTTGAATCTTTTCGATATTGGCACCATCTTGTCCAATGACAACACCTGGACGAGCAACATAAGCCTTGATAAGAACTTTGTTTTTCTCATCGGTTTTGCTTCTAGCAATGTCAATGTGTGAGACCATTGCATCTTTTAATGCTGGTTCAAGATAATTTCTAATAGCAATATCTTCGCCAAGGAATTTGGCATAATCTTTTTTGGAAGCAAACCAAGAGGCTCCCCAACCGCGGTTAATTCCAACACGGAGACCTACGGCGTTAACTTTTTGACCCATTTGTTTACCTCCTTATTTCCTTTCCTTGACCATAACGCTTACATTAGCGGTTCTCTTAATAATTGGAGAAGAGCTTCCTTTAGCACGAGGAGTGAAGCGTTTCATACGAATACCATCGGATGCTTGAATCATGGCAACATAGAGCTTTTCTTCATCCATTCCGAAGTTATTAGTAGCATTGCTAGCAGCGCTCTTGATTAATTTAGCGACTGGAGAAGCAGCAGCTTTGTTTAAATTCTTTAGAATAGCGAGAGCTTCAGATACATCTTTGCCACGAACTAGATCAAGAACTAAACGAACTTTTCTAGGAGTGACGCGAACGTCTTTGACGAAGGCATAAGCTTCAGTAACAGCGGGTTTTTGAACCTCTTTTGGAGCTTCTTTAGTAGCCTTCTTAGATTCTTTAACCGCTTTAGAAGCAACTTTTTCTTCTTTAACGGTTTCTACTTTGGCTTTTTTAGCCTTGGCTTTAGTAGCCTTTTCTTCCGCTTTAGGAGCTTCTTTAGTAGCAGCTTCTTTTTTCACGGTTTTCTTTTTGGTTTCTGCCATCGGTAGTCTCCTTATTTCTTACCAGCCGCAGCTTGGTCGCCAAGGTTATTACCATGGTGTCCGCTGAAGGTGCGGGTGGGAGCAAATTCGCCAAGTTTGTGGCCAACCATATCTTCTGTTACATAAACAGTGATATGTTCCTTGCCGTTATAGACGGCGAAGGTCTGCTCAACAAAGGCAGGATAGATGGTCGAACGACGGGACCAGGTTTTAATAACCTCTTTCTTACCCGATTTTTGGAGGGCTTCAACCTTCTTGAGAAGGTATTCATCGACAAACGGCCCTTTTTTGGAAGAACGTGACATAGTTCGATCTCCTTTCCTTATTTATCATTCTTACGTCTCATAATTAGACGTGTAGAATTTTTCTTTACGCGGCGGGTCTTAACGCCCATCGCTTTCTTACCCCAAGGTGTACGCGGGGCATCTCGTCCAACAGGACATTTTCCTTCACCACCACCATGAGGGTGATCGCAAGGGTTCATAACGAAGCCTCGAACAGTTGGTCTAACACCAAGGTGACGAGTCTTTCCAGCCTTACCAACGTTAACAAGATTCCAATCTTCGTTGCCAACTTGACCAATGGTGGCCCGGCAAACAGAGAGAACTTTACGAACCTCGCCAGAGGCAAGACGGAGGATGGTATAAGCACCATCGCTACCAAGTACCTGAGCGGAAGTTCCAGCGGCTCGACACATTTGTCCACCTTTACCAGGGATTAGTTCAATGTTATGGACGAAGGTACCATCAGGAATGTTGGATAATGGGCAGTTGTTGCCAACTTTGATATCCGTAGCTTTACCAGAGATGATTTTATCGCCAACATTGAGATCTTTTGGACGAATGATGTAACGCTTTTCTCCATCAGCATAAGCTAATAAAGCGATAAAGGCGGTACGATTTGGATCGTATTCAATGGCCTTAACTGTGGCTGGGATATCATCCTTTAAGCGACGGAAGTCAATGATACGATAACGGTTTTTGTTACCTCCACCGATATGGCGGCAGGTTATCACTCCTTGATTGTTGCGTCCGCCCGTATGCTTTTTAGGGGCTAGCAATGATTTTTCAGGAGTGGCTTTTGTGATGTCCGCATACGAGAGAGTCGTCATTTGGCGACGGCTAGGGGTATACGGCTTGTAGGTTTTGATTGCCATTTCTATTCTCCTATAGTGGTTACTTTATAAGTTAAGGAACTTATGAGTGTTTCCTACTCCTTGAAGAGGTCGATGGCTCCATCTTTAGCGATAGAGATGACCGCTTTCTTAAAGCCGCTAATGCAGCCTTGATAACGTCCGCCACGTGATTTGGATTTTGCAAGGACGTTGACAACTTTGACGTCAGTGACGGGAACTTGGAAGAGGCGTTGGAAGCTTTCCTTGATCTCAATCTTGTTAGCTTTAGCAGCAACTTTGACAGTCACTTTGTTGTTGTTTTGTAGAAGAGCCATACTCTTTTCAGTGATAAGAGGTTCAATGATGACTTTGTAGTCATTATTGGTTGGCTTCGCAAAAGTCTTTTTAGTTTCTACTACTTCGACTTTTTCTTCTTTCTTCTTGGTGGCCTTCTTTGCTTTAGGAGCTTCTACAGTAACTGGAGCTTCCTTCTTTTCTTCTGCCATTATTTAAGACCTCCTTCGAGTGTTTTAATGTCTTCTTTACTAATTACAATGAATTGGTTATTGAGGACATCGTAGACGCTGACATTATTAACGGGGTTAACGGTAACTTTGTCGATATTTTTCGCGCTTTGAACTAATTTTTCATCAGACGCGACAACGAGAATTTTGCCACAAGCTTTGATAGCGGCTAAATCTTTTGCAAAGGTCTTAGTGCTGATTTCTTTATAAGCTAATTCATCAACAACGATGATTCCTTTTTTAACTTTGGCACTTAAGACAGTTTTAAGGGCTAAGGCATGGGCTTTCTTGTTTTGGCTAACCTTGTAATTTTGGTTGCCATCTGGTCCGAAGACCGTTCCGCCACCAACCCAGATTGGAGAACGAGAGCTTCCCGCACGTGCGCGCCCGGTTCCTTTTTGTCTCCAAGGCTTTTTTCCGCCACCACTTACTTCGTGGCGCTTTTTGGTTTTAGCGGTAGCTTGACGAGAATTGGCAGTATAAGTAACGACAGCATCATGGATGACTTGTTCGTTATTATCAGTAACTCCGAAGACAGAAGCATCGAGTTTGATATCGCCAACTTTTTCTCCAGTGAGATTAACGACTGGCATGGAAATTGTTTTGCTTGCCATTGTTATTCTCCTTTCTTCTCTTCATTAGCGACATGGAGAGGCTTAACCTCTGGCTTGCCAAATTGAGCAAGAATGGCGCTACGAATCATGACATAGGCTTTCTTAGTTCCGGGAACGCCTCCTTTTAAGAGGATATAGCCTTTTTCCGGATTAGATTCGATAACAGTCACATTTTGAATTGTGGCTTGTTCAGGTCCCCAGTGGCCAGACATTGTCTTGCCAGGAATAACACGGTTGTTATCACGACCATTGTTAGCTAAGGAACCGATTTGACGGTGATATCCAGAACCATGACCTTTTGGTCCAATATGATTGCCATATTTCTTAATGGTACCAGTGTAGCCATGTCCCTTGGTTGTTCCAATGACATCAACCACATCTCCCGCTTGGAAGAGATCGCAAGTAAGTTTTTCACCAACGTTCTTGCTATAAATTTCTTCGCCCTTTAATTCAAATAATTTTCCTTGAGGGGCAACACCAGCCTTTTTGAAGTGGCCGATTTCGCATTTATTAAGACCTTTTTCCTTAATCTCTTCATAACCTACTTGGAGGGCTTCATAGCCATCCTTTTCGAGGGTTTTCTTTTGGACAATGGTGTTTGGAAGTACTTCAATGACTGTAACAGGATACATAGTTCCGTCATTTGCGAATACTTCAGTCATGCCCACTTTTCTACCGATGATGGATTTCATGAAATGCACTCCTTTCTTTATTTCGCAGTGACATCAATGTCTACACCATTGGGAAGGTCGAGCCTACGAATGGCTTCGACGGTTTCCTTAGTTGGATTAGTGATGTCGAGCAATCTCTTATGGGTACGAATTTCGAATTGTTCGCGGCTATCCTTGTATTTGAAGGTCGCACGAAGAATCGTATAAACCTGTTTCTCTGTTGGAAGAGGGACAGGGCCAATGACACCCGCATTGGTCTTCTTGGCTACGTCAATGATCTTTTCGACAGCGATGTCAATGATCTTGTGATCGTAGGCCTGCAAACGGATGCGCAGGACTTGTTGTTTCGCCATAGATTTTCCTCCTTTAATTTCTCTAGGCTTGCTTTTGCAGCTCCTTACGAGTTCCCTGACTAAGCCGTCAGACTTGACAACGCCCTTTGGTGTGTCAGCAACATCGCATATCAACACTTGCGCCAGCGTGGAAAACTATACTCCCTCGCCTATACGCGCGTCAAGAACTTTTTATTAGAAAAAATCGAAGAAATCTTACTATTTTAGAAAAGTCCGACAGTTACGTAATTTTCTTGAAAACCAATTATTCTCAATATAAAAAATTTGTGCATGATGCACAATTTTCTTAATATTTTTTAACGCAAACATGAATAAAAAAGAGACTTAATTTTCTTCTTTTTTAATTCTCTCTAACATCTCCGAATATGATAAATAACAACCACAATAAAGTTGATTGTAGAGATGATATTTTTTGTTAATTTGTAGCCCTTTTAGGGCGCCGTTAGCCTTCTTGAAATCGCTATAAAAATAACGACAATTAGGATGTTCTTTTTCTAATTTTTGACCGATTTCATTAAGAATTTGACTATCCTTTTGAGGAGAGATTGTCATTAAAGTACAAAAATATTGATAGCCACTATTTTCGGCATAGTCATAGGCTTCTCTCATTCTTTTCTCGTAGCAAAATAGGCACCTAGGGCCCCTTTCGGGAGAATCTTTATAAGGTAATAAACTTTCTTGATATTTCTTTCCTAAATAAGGTGGAACAAGCAAATTGACATTAAAACCATAGTCTTCTTTTAGATGCCATAATAATTCTTTTAAAGTAGCTAAACGCTTATCAAATTCCTCTGAAGGGAAAATATTACTGTTATTAAAATAAATTGTGACATCAAAATGTGGACATAAAAAAATTAAAGGAAAACAAGAGCAAGGACCACAACAAGCGTGCAATAAAAGAGAAGGTTTTTTCTCATTACTAGAGGAAATTTTCTCTAAAATTTCTAAACTTTTTAAATAATAATTTACTTTCTCTTTATTCATCTAAATCCACGTTATAATCGTACTTTCCGTATATAAACATAGCGTCTCCGAAAGAAAAAAAGCGGTACTTTTCTTCTACGGCTAACTTATAACACTCCAAAGTAAATTTTCTGCCCATAAAAGCACTAACTAATTCTAAAAGTGTACTTTTTGGTAAATGGAAATTGGTGACCATAGCATCCACTGCTAAATATTTATATCCTGGTTCTATAAAAAGAGATGTCGCTTCTCTAGTCGCCTTAAAAGTTCCATATTTTTTATAAATAGACTCTAAAGTTCGTACGGAAGTCGTGCCAATAGCAATTATTCTTCTTCCCTCTTTTTTAGCTTTATTTAATTCTTTAGCGGTTTCCTCCGTCATTTCAATGACTTCAGAGTGCATTATATGATCTTTAGTATCGAGCACTTTAACTGGCCTAAAGGTTCCTAAGCCGATATTTAAGGTAATATCTAAAATAGTTACGCCTTTCTCTTTTATTTCATGTAATAATTCATTAGTGAAATGGAAACCCGCTGTCGGAGCAGCAGCACTCCCTGGAATCTTAGCGTATACCGTCTGATAATCCTCATTATTAGCGCATTGTTTTTTAATATATGGAGGTAAAGGCATTTGTCCTAAAGATTCGAGAACTTCTAAGAAAATCCCTTTATAAGTAAAAACGAAGTCTCTAATACCTTCATCTTTTACTTTGATACATGTCGCAATTAATTTGCCTTCTCCAAAAGAACAATGGGAACCAACTTTAACACTTTTAGCATTACCAACTAAGCATTCCCAAGTATCTTCTCCAATTTGTTTTAATAGAAGAACTTCTACCGCTCCATGAGTTTCAACTTTCTCCCCTAATAATCTAGCAGGAATAACTTTAGTATTATTTCTTACTAAAACATCACCTTTATGGAGATAAGAAAGGATGTCGTGGAACTTTTTATCTTCCACTTTTTTATGTTCTCTATCGATAACCATTAAATGGCATTCGTCGCGTTTATTCATCGGCGATTGAGCAATTAATTCTTCGGGTAAATAATAATCAAAAAGCGCAATTTCCATGCTAAAACCCCCTTAAATCATTGTATTTAGCAAGAACTTCTGCTTGATATTCTAAGAAGCGATCTTCTTGAATAGCAACTCTAGCACCTTCCACAATTTTGATTAAGAAACGAATATTATGAATGCTATTTAAACGCTTACCAAATTCCTCATTCATTCTAATTAAGTGGTTTAAATAAGCTTTCGTATAATTCTTACATGTATAGCAATCGCATTCTGGATCTAAAGGAGAAAAGTCCTCTTTATATTCGCTCTTCTTAATATTGATTCTGCCTTGGGAAGTCATTAAAGCGCCGTGGCGCGCTAAACGAGTAGGGAGAACGCAGTCAAACATATCAATACCTCTAGCAATTCCACCTAAAATATAGTCTAACGATCCGACACCCATTAAATATCTAGGTTTTTCTAGCGGTAAATAAGGTATAGCGTCATCAATCATTTGGAAGCAAACGTCTTTTGGTTCCCCAATTGATGTTCCCCCAATGGAATAACCAGGGAAATCTAATTTGGCTAGTTCTGTGGCAGAAAATTTTCTTAAATCGGAAAAAGCTCCGCCTTGAACAATTCCAAAGAGAGCTTGATCTTCTCTTTTATGAGCCTCTAAACCTCTTTTAGCCCAACGAAGCGTCCTTTCGGTACTCTTTTTAGCATATTCATAAGTGACAGGATAAGGAATACATTCATCAAAAGACATGATGATATCTGCCCCTAATTTTTCTTCTATTCCAATAACAACTTCTGGAGTAAGAAATTCTTTTGCACCATCTAAATAATTCTTAAAAGAGACGCCTTCTTCACTAATTTTTCTAGTTTTAGCTAAAGAAAAAACTTGGAAACCACCAGAATCAGTCAAAATGGGACCATCGTAATTCATAAATTTATGAAGGCCACCCGCTTTAGCGACAATGTCCTCTCCTGGACGCAAATGGAGATGATACGTATTAGCTAAAACAACCCCTGCTCCGAGACTTTTAACTTCTTCTGGAGATAAGGTTTTAATTGTGGCATTAGTGCCAACTGGCATAAACATCGGTACTTCAACATCGCCATGCCACGTATGAAGTATTCCATAACGAGCACCGCAATTTTTATCAATGTGTTTAATTTCTAAATAAAATTTTCGTTCCATACGTTCTATTTTACTTCTAGCCTTCTTTTTATTCTATAAATGCCTTCTAAATACACCACCTGTCAAAAACCTTAACTTAATTTATAGTGCACATTGGGTCTTAATAATCTCATAAAAGCTTTATTCTTCGATAAAAGAAGCCAAATGACATAGGCCACAATTAGGATAATCGCTTCTCCTCCTGCAACAGTTAAAGCATTTTGCCAATAATAAGGAAATACGGGATATATCCAAGTTAACATTGCTCCAACCATAAGACCATTAAAGATAATAGGATAAAGAGGTGCTAAGAATAAAAATGGACAACAATAGGACATTAATAAAGAAGAAATAAGTGTCGCTCCACTGCCAATAAGCATATCCCAATATGAAAGAGAGAAAGCATTAGATAAAACGCAACCTATCGTTAAACCAATACACAAATCTTTTCTATAGAAACAAATCAAAACTAAGATTTCACTTATTCGAAATTGGATAGCGCCAAAACTAATCGGTTGAAAAGCAATTGTTAAGGCGAAATATAATGCCGCTATTAAGGCGTTAAGTGTTACATCGTGAATGATGTCGTGAGAAGATTTTTCGGATTCTTCTAATCCTTTTTCTTTTTTAATCATGACCCTAAGGCCTCCTTGTTTTTTAGACGTGGATCAGAGGAAGAACACGTTATGTATAAAGATACACCTATTTTTACTAGAAAACGCTCTTTTTTTCTTTTCTTATAACCTTTCGATAGGAAAACAATTAAGATAGAGCCTATGAGAACATTTATCCTACTAAGTGCAATTCCAGGAAGCGGTAAAAGTACCTGGGCGAAGGAATATCAAAAAACCCATCCGAACACCTTCATAGTATCGAGTGATGAAATTAGATTAGAACTATTCGGAAAACCCAATGATTTCCGTGATGAAGCAAGAGTTTGGGCTACCTATCTAGATACAATAAATAAGTACGCTAAAGAAGATAATGTTACAGTAATCGGAGATGCAACTAATCTAGAAAATCGTTTTAGAAAAATGTATTTTGAGAAAACTCCTTTGTTTGATCACCATATTTTAGTTTTATTTAAAACTCCTTATGAGATTTGCAAAAAACAAAACGAAATGCGTTCTATAGATCGAATTGTTCCTCTTGATGCAATGGAACGCTTAAAGAACGAATATGAAGAACCTTCTAAAGAAGTCTTAGATTTATACGACGAATATATTGAAATTAGTTCTTATCACGTAAAAACTATATAAAAATCGAAAAAAGCCCGCAAAAGTTAGCTATTTTAATTTTATTGAGCAAAATAACATATTTTGTTAAATAACTTCTTTTTGTTATTTTTCCTTTTAAATTTTCTAATTTAGAAATGTCTACTAAATAACCCATCTTTATTAAAAAAGTAAAATAAAAGAGAAAAATCATCATTAAAATTATCGCTTTTTTTCTATATAAACATTTAGAATATAGTCAAAGGAGAAAACCATATAATGGGAAAATCAAAAAGGAAAAGTTCTGGGGGTTTAAGAACGATTTTTAGTCTAGTTACTCTTATTTTAGCTTTAGCCGCTTTAGCAATGTTAGCTCTTCCTGTGGTGACCGCTACAAAAGATCCATTTACAATTTCTGCAACTGGATTTGCGTTTGCTTTCGGTGGAGAATGGCAAATTGTTACTAAGGCAGGCTCATTAACAACTAACAACACCGCTAGTCTTGAATTACAAACTGGAATGTTAATTTTATTCATTCTTCTTGCGCTTGCTGTTTTATTAATGGTAGCTAACCTTCTATTCTGCTTGATGGGCAAAAAGAAGACTCTTGTTATGGTGACTGGTGGTTTTGCTTTCCTTCTTCTAATTGCCGCTGGTGTTATGTTTTTTATGACAAAATCTTTTATTTTAGATGCAGCATCTTTAAAGATTGGTTCTTACACAATAGATTTCCGCGATTATCTTAATCTTGCTTCTGGAGCAATTATCGGTGGTATTGCCGCTATCGTTGGTGGCGTTGGTGCAGCCGCTACTATTGTTGTTCGTTAATTAATATCGTTTCAAACCTCCTTGCCCCGTCTCATAGACGGGGTTTTCCTTATTTATAACTAATAATCAAACGAAGGAATCATCCCCATTAAATGTTACAACTTTAAGGAGTTGCTCTATTTAAATCATTCAACTTCTAGCCCTTATCTATAAATAAAAAAGACCAGTGAATCGGTGAAGATATCAATGGTCAGTTTATTATTAAATTAATAAGAAATTATTTACGAACAGCAGCTTTCTTTTCTTTTTGAACTGTCCAAAAGATATAGGAAGCAGCAACAAGAACAAAGGCACCAATTACAATAGCCATAACTGGGAAGCCATAACCAAATTCGCTAGAAGTTGTAGGCTGAACTGGAGTTCCTAATAAATAGAAGTGAACTGGTTTATCGCTATAAACCATATCAAAAGCACCATAAGTAATTAAACCAACACCTAAAGTAAGAATGCCAGAAGCCGCTAAAGAGCCAGATAATTTGCTCTTCCCTTTGGCTAATAAGAAGCGACTAACAAAGAAGAAGACAAAGGCAATAACATTTTGGAAGAAGAGGATTAAAAGCATGGCTAGTGAAGATATATAATGGGCAAAATTAGTAGCCATTAAAGAAAGGCTTAATCCAACAAAAACAAACATTAAACCGGTGAATAAGCTAGCTCCAGTAAGGAGATAAGAGAGAAGTTGGTTTTGATCCTTCCCATCATAAAGCTTAACCATAGGAATATTAGTGGCAATCAAAAGAAGAATAGCAAAAATTAAGGACATGATAATGGTAAAAGCAGGATTTGAATTACTAGAACGCATATCGAAAAGCAACATACCTTGTAATAATAAGGCAAGAGATAAAATCCATCCTTCCACAATAAATAAAGTGAGAGATTGAACAACTTCTTTATCATCTTTTGGGTTCATAACAGCTTTATAAGCCTTGACTGTGCCAAGTCCAGATAAGATGGCAAAAGTAAAACCAATGACCGCAAATTCTAAATACATGAAATAAGGGGCATCAAAAAGGTTACTTCTCCAAGCATCAAAATTTAATGTAAAAAATTGAGGAACAACAAACCCACCAAAATAAAGGCCTAAAGCTAAACAGCTTAAAGTGATTATTGAATGAAACAAGAGACAAAGAATACGAGATGTGTTTTGATATTTCATAGCATACCTTTCTAGGAGAAAGAAATAAATGCTTCTCCGTGCGCCTAATTATTTAAATCTATCTTGAAAAGATAGTCAATTAAGAATAGTCCCTTTAGAGCAATATAAAAGCAAAAAAGTTGTTTTTTAGTGAATAACCAGCCTAGTGAGTGTCTTTAGCTTTCTCTAAAAGCGACATAACAACCTTCACGCCGTCAATCGCAGAAGAGGTAATCCCCCCACCAAAAGAGGCCCCTTCTCCAATTGGGTAAAGTCCTTTAATGTTGCTCTCACCAAAAGAATCCCGATAAATTCTAGCCGGAGAAGATGACCGAGTTTCAATTCCAGTCAATATAGCGTCTCCATTTTTATACCAGCTTTGATCTTTAGCTAATTTTGGAAAACCTTGTTTTAAACTGTTTAAAACGAAATCAGGTAATAAGCCATTAAATAAACTGGGATAAACACCAGGAAGATAAGAAGGGCAAACAGTCTTGATACTATTTTTATCGTCTTCATTTAAGAAAGAAGAAAGGGTTGAAAAAGGTGCAAAATACGATTTTTCCTTGCAAAAAGCCCTTCTTTCATAATGTTCTCTAAATAAATAGCCATCTAAAGGATTGCCTTTAAAATAATCATCTACCTTAACATCCACTAATATTGCGGCGTTAGCGTTCTTCTCATTTCTTGCTCTTTTACTCATCCCATTTACAACTAAAGAGCCCTCTTCAGAAGAAGAATTTACAACCTCTCCACCCGGACACATGCAGAAGGAATAAACTCCCCTGCCATTTGCTAAATGAGTTACGGAACGGAAGGAAGAGGGAGGAAGAGAATATTTTTCGTTTAATTTATGATAATTTATATCATCAATTTCTTTTTGTAATACTTCGAACCTAACACCCATTGAAAAAGGTTTAGGAAGAAATTTTAAGCCTTTTTCTTGTAGCATCTTAGCGGTTTCATAAGGCGAATGTCCGTAGGCTAAAAATAAAGCCTTGGTCGATAAATAATGAGTTATTCCGTCTTTATCTAAATAAGAAATACGTAAGGATCCATCTTTCTTTTCTTCTAAAGAAGTAAACAAAGTTGAAAATAAAATATCAGAACCTAAAGAAAGTAATTCCTCCCGGAAAGACTTTAGGACAAGTGGCAACAAATCGCTCCCAATATGCGGACGAAAATCATAAAGAATATCTTTAGGGGCACCTTTAGAAACAAATTCTTCTAGTACAAAACGATTAAAAGGGCTTTTTACGCCGGTATTTAATTTACCATCGCTATAGGCTCCTGCCCCGCCTTCGCCATAACAAACATTACTATTAGGGTTAAAAGAAAGGCCTTTACGTAATAATTCAATATCTTTAATTCTTTCTTCAACTGGCTTACCTCTTTCTAAGATAATTGGAGGATTGCCACTTCTAGCTAAAACTAAAGAAGCGAATAAACCGCTAGGACCTAAGCCAATTACTACTGGCCTATAAGGAAGTTTTATCTTAGGAATAAATAAAGGAATATCTCCCTTATAAAGACTTATATCTTTATCTAGCTTAATACTTTTCTCGGTATCTATGATTAAGCGATAAATATAGCTTTTTTCATTTCTTCTGGCATCAATTGAACGTCTTAAAATTTCATAAGAAAAATCTTTTTGAGAAAGTTTAAGTCTCTTCGATATTATTTCATTTAGCTTTGATTCTTTTTGATCAAAAGAAAGCTTTATATTAGATAAAAGGTATTTCATATTTCTTCAGAAATAGCTAAAGCATTAAGTAAATCAAATAAGAGGTTATAACCTCCGCAGATACCATCAATATTTAAAATTTCCCCGGCAAAATACACTCCTTTTTCTTTTTTAGAAGCAAAATTATTATCAATTTCCTCTAAGGAAACTCCGCCAATAGAGACTTGTGAAGAAGAAAAAGGGTAAACTCCTAAAATAGGGAAAATAAGATTTTTCATTATCTTTACTAAAGAGGAAATTGACGTATCTTTATAATTATTTTTAGTAAAATCTATAATCTTTTTACTAAGAGGAGGGCATAAGAAAGCGTCTAAATAATTAGAGAGATTGCCTCTCTTAATTTTCTCAAGTAAAGAAGATAATTCGGAAATAGATAACTCAGGAAATAAATCCAAAGAAAGATAAGCTGTTTGATAATTGCTTCTTCCTAAAATGCTAGAGGCATTCATTGAAGCAATGCCAGAAATAGCATCTTCTTTAAAGATGATCTCCCCTTCTTCTTGGTAGGCTAATTGATTATCTAAATATAAGGAAAGCTTCACTTCTTGTCGGAGACCAAATAACCCTTCAATTAACTTCTTATCTGTAAATAGAGGTGCTAAGCCGCTTTTAAAGGGGAAAGTTTTATAACCATGTTTCTTTAAAACGCTTAAAAAAGAACCATCGGAGCCAAGATTTTTCCCACTTGCTCCACCCGGAGCTAAAATCAATTTATCAAATTTACAATCACCTTTATGAGTGGAAACAATTATTTGATCGTTCTTTAAATAATAATCATTAATCAGTTGGTTAAGATGGAACTTAACACCTTTATTAATTAAAGAATCCACTAAATAAGAAGCAAAAACATTAGCGTTATAAGATAAAGGATAATATCCAGTCTTAGGATAATATCGATAAGCTATACCCATTGAAAGTAACGCTTCTAACTGCTTTTCTAAAGGAAAACGCTTAATTAAATCCTCCATAAAAGAAGGATTATTGTAAGCACTACTTTTTTCTTTTGCGGGCAATATATTCGCGTGCCCATTCCCAGTAGCTCTTAATTTTTTAGCTAATTTATTCTCTTTTTCAAAGATTTCAATTTCGTAAAAAGGCTCCTTTAGTTTAATTAAAGAAGCAACATATAAAGAGGAAGGACCTGAACCTAATATTCCAATTTTCATCTAATAAATTATTTAGTTGGATGGGTTTTTTCAAATTTATCTAATTCTTCTAAAACCATCTTCTTTGCGTCTTTTTTACGAGTTTTATAATATCCTTTACCTAAAGTAGCCTCCATTTCTTCATGGAAAATCTCTTTGAAAGAAGAAACAGTCGCTAATTTTGGAAGAACTGGCTCAACTTTGGGAGTCTCTTTAACTTCTTTTTTGCTATTTATTGGAGTGGCAGTAACCACTAAAGGGTACTCCGTAGAAGGAGAAGCAAAATTTTCTTCCTCTTTTTTAGGCTTTTTGAAAATAACGAATTTTCTTGTTAGATAGTTATAAACCATCGTAACAACCGTCTTAATTACAAAGATAATCACAAAAGCCCAGAAAGGTAAGCCACCTTCAGTAAATAAGGATTCAAAACTTACTTTTGTAAAATCATAAGTAAGATGTAAGTCCGTATAAATTGTATTACAAACAAATACTCCTAATTCTTGTAAGCCTAAGCCAATTGCCCATCCGCCTAAGCCAAGGAAGAAATATATCCAGAAAGCTTTAAAAGACTTAGTGTTAATAGATTTATCGACATTTTGATAAACCCATAAACGGGAGAATAGAAAATTAACAATAGTAGCAACAATGAAAGCGATGGTTACACTTAATCCCCAAGAGAGATATTCAGCCCAAGTTCCCATGGCTATTAATGAAGGGAAAGCCCACTTCATTAAGCAAAATTGAATAGCAAAGTCAATCGCGGTACAAAGAATACCAATGACCACAAAACGTAAAATTTCTAAAAAGACATTTTTCTTTCTTTTCTCTTTTTTAGAAATAACCTCATTACTATTTTCTTTTTCCCTAATAGAGGCATCTTGGGAAACTTCAATTTCTTTACTTTTCTTCATAACCTTATTTTAAATCTTTATTATCTATCTTTATATATAAAATATCTGAAGACAAAAACATTTAAAGATTAATATTTAATATCTATCAAAATTCCTTAATACATCTTCAATAGAAGCATCCGAAGGCATTCTCCAATCTCCTCTTGGAGAAATAGCTACACTCCCTACTTTTGCTCCATCTGGCAAACAAGAACGCTTAAATTGATTTCGATAAAATCTCTTTAAGAAAGATGATAACCAGTATTTTAGCCGCTCATCTGAATATTTATCTCCATAAGTAACTCGAAGAATATAAAGCAATTTTTCAGGGCGATATTGGTATCTTAAAAAATGATAAATAATAAAGTCGATTACCTCGTATGGTCCCACAACATCTTCAGTTTGTTGCTCAATTTTTCCATCTTTATCAGGAGGAAGTAATTCTGGAGAAATTGGAGTATCAATAATGTCATTTAATGACGGAGCCGTTTCCTTATGTAACAAAGCATAACCTTTACATAGATATCTAACTAATGTCTTGGGGATAGAAGCATTCACTCCATACATAGACATATGATCCCCATTAAAAGTGGTCCAACCTAAACAAAGTTCACTTAAATCACCTGTGCCAATCATTAAGGAATTTTCTTCATTAGCTAAATCCATTAATACTTGAGTTCTCTCACGAGCTTGGGCATTTTCATAAGTAACATTATGGTTATCAATATCATGACCAATATCTTTAAAGTGTTCTAAAAGACTATTCTTTAAATTAATCTCTTGGAAAGAAACACCTAATTCATTACTGAGCAATAAGGCATTTTTATGTGTTCTATCAGAAGTTCCAAAAGCAGGCATCGTGCAAGCCTTTATACCTTTTCTCTCATAACCTAATTTATCAAAAGCTTCCACTGCAACAAGTAAAGCTAAAGTGGAATCAAGTCCTCCAGATAGACCAACAATTACTTTCTTTTGCTTAGTAGTTTCAAGTCTTTTAACTAGTCCCATAGCTTGAATAGAAAGAATTGTTTTTACTCTCTCTAAATCAATTTCTTTTTCGTTGGGAATAAAGGGATTCTTTTTATATTCTCTTAGTGGTTTATCTGGTCTAGAAATTGGTAAATTAAAATAAATAGTTTCATAGCTTTCATCAAAATTATTTTTAAAAGGATTTAAACGAATTCTTTCGGCATATAGTTTCTCTAAATCAATATCGGAAGTAGCACTTTTCATAGAAAATAGAGGGGTTTTAGCAAGGATTCTTCCATTTTCGCTAATAATATTATGCGAAGCAAAAACTAAATCCGTTGTACTTTCGCCATCCCCCGCATCCGCATAAACATAAGCGGAAATTAGTCTAGCGCTAGTCATGGAAACTAAATTTTCTCGATACTCACTTTTACCAACGACTTCGTTAGAGGCACTTAAATTCCCAATGATATAGGCCCCGTTATTTGCTAAAGAGGTTGAAGGAGTATTACTTACCCATAAATCCTCACAAATTTCAAAAGAAGCGGCAAAAAGAGGATAAGAACTATCCTTAAAAATGTAGCAATTTCCAAAAGGATAAAATTTACCTTCAAAAAAAATGGTATCGTTCTTTTCCTCATAAGGAGCAAAATGCCTTAATTCATAAAATTCCCCATAATTAGGAATATTCTTTTTTGGGATAAAGGCTAATATTTCTCCTTTAAAGCACACAATAGCGCAATTATATAATTTGTTATCTTTTATTATTGGAGCGCCAAAAGCAAAAAGCAGCGAACAATCCTTAGTTTCTTCTAATATCAATTTGATATGTTCATGAACGCTACTAAGCAAGGATTGATTTCTAAATAAGTCACCACAGGTATATCCAGTAAGACATAACTCAGGTAATACTAAAAAGGATACTTTATCCGAATTAGCTTCTTTGACTAATTTAATAATTTCTATGGCATTTGCGTTAACATTCGAAACGCTGATTTTAGGAGTAGCACTTCTAACCCGCAAAAATCCTAATGAATCTGAAGGAAGAGCATTTTTAACTTCTTTTAAATTTATGAAAACCGTTTTCTTTTGATTAATGTTCGAAGGATTTGCTTTACTTTTAGTAAGTTCCTCATAACGTTCAGGATCTAAAATTACTAAGTTGCTATAACCATTTTTAGTAATATGAAGCACCCCATCATTTTCTTTTAAATCTTTTTCTAATTTGTTAGTGTCTCTTAGAGCGGTAATTGGTTGTATTTTATTCATGGCATAATTCTACCATATTTTTGTCAAGAGGTATTAGAGATGTTTATTTTCTTAATATTATTTGATTTAAAATAAGAAAATATTTAAAAAACCACTACAAAACCTAATTAAATTTAAAACCTCCCCATTTAGAGAAGGTCTTAGACAATTATTTAGTGAAGATTATTCAGTTACGACTTGATAATCAACAGAACCATTTTCCAGAATAACTTTACGGTATTTAGCAAACACTTCTTGATCGGTTTCTTCGTTTTCTTTCTTGATGAAATAGATGGTTTCGCCACTTGTTTCATCAGCCTTTTTTTCTAATTCATATTCAAGAGAACCAATTTCGAATTCAATTTTATTTTTGGTTCCTTTCTTCTCGATTTCGATGCTGTATTCGTTTTTAATAGCGCCGTTTTGAACATACTTATATCCAAATTCGGTCTCCATTTTTCCTTCTTTAATTTCGTGACTCTCTTCAACTTTATAATAAGAATTTTCATTCTCATAAATGGTGAAAGAGACTTCAGTTTCTTCTTCCCCAGTTTCCTTTTCGACTTCTAAAACACTATCAAAGGTAAGATATGTTTCTTCATTAAGAGAAGCTAATCCTTTATAAATAGTTGTTTTCTCTTCTTCGTCTTCCTCTACTTCACTTCCTTCGGTAACTAAATTGTAGAAAAGAGTGTAAGTAGTATTAGTTTGATTAAGATCTTGGAAAGAAAGGGTTTCTTTATATGCGAAGGTGGTTTCTTTCACTAAGAAGGAACCTTCTTCTTTATTAGAAGAAACTTCAAAACCGTTTTCTAAGAAGAGATCTAAAGAGGGAAGAATCTCCTTAATATCATCTGTTCCATTCTCCGTAAGCATTTGTTTGCTCTTTAAAGCACGGTAAGCAATTCCTTTTTGTAACGAAGCTACACTTCTTATAGAAGAGACAGCTTCAAGAGCGAAAGCACCATCTTTGGTTATTGTGCCTCCATCAGAAACATTACAACCCGCTAATAGAGTTCCTCCTAATGAGAGAGCAAGTAGACCTAATAGACATTTCTTTTTCATAATTTTTTCTCCTTTTGTTTTCATAAATTAATACGTAGGAGAAATTGGTTTTATTGGATTATTTTAAAAAATTTTTTCTAAAGTTTCCCAAACATACCTATGAGTCCCATTGTCTATATATAAATAGGTATTAGAAAAACTCTCTTCAATTTCTTCCTCTTCCATATGCATATTAAAGGAGAAACCGTCAGAAATAGTTCTTATTTCTTCATAATTAAATTCGGTGACGTCTTTTATAACCGCAAAATTAGTCTCGGCACCTTCCTCTTCAGTTTCAAGCTCAAAACTAATTGATAAGAAAGGCTCTTCATTATTTAAAGAAACATGAGAATTAAATCTTTCTAGCTTGAAAGATCTTTCTGTCTCATTTCCTTCCACTTCATGCTCTTTTTCAATTAAGAAAATATCACTTTCATTATTCAAATTTTGAAATATTAAAGAAATTTCACTTTCAGATTCATTTCCATCAACTTCTTCTTCCTTAACCACATTAACTTTATATTTATCTTCATTAGCAATATATAAAGTATTGAATTCAACTTTCTCTTTATTTTTAAGAGAGCTTAAATCGTCATAATAGAAGCTAAAAATAGTCTCATCTTTATAGATAAAATCACTGCGGTATTTATAAGTATCTTTTCCTTCAATATAAGGAGACTCTAAAACGACATCTTTGGAAGTTAATTCGTTTTCTTTAAAAAAGAGACAATTTTCAAAGAAAGAATAATAATCTTCAAAGGTTTTAGCACAGGTATAAAAATTCTCTTCTTGTCCTTTTTCTTTAAATAATTGTCTTGCTAAAGGAGTTCTGGCAATTCCATTTGAGGAGCCATTATTAAAAGCATTAAAGGAAAATAATTCTTGCATTAAGATGTTAGAGGAATCAGGAGCATAAGGAATCTTAGGCTCATTATTTTTAGCAATTATAACAGTAACGGTAACAATAGAAGCTAAAGCTAGAGCGCTACTTAATAGAGAAACAGGGAGAACCCATTTTTTCTTTTTAGATACTTCTTTAACGGAATTTTTTTCACTTTTATATAAGGAGAGTACTTTGGAAGAATCTAATTTAATCTTGTGAGGTTCAGAACGAACTTTTTCTATTAATTTTTCCTCATAAGCTTTCATAAGGTATCTCCTTTCTAATTTTCTTAATGGCATTTGAATAGGCCCATAACACAGTGCCAATCGGCCTTTTTTGAATACGAGCGATTTCTTTAAAAGAGAGATCGTTCATTGCGTGAAGAACAAAAATTTCAAATTCTTTGTCTTTTAGAATTCCTTTGATCTTATTAAGGAGAGAAGAATCATCGATGGAATAATTATCCCTTTCCCCATAAAGGGAGAGGTCGTAATCCACATTTTGATTACGATTTTTCTTTCTTAAATGATCAATGGTAAGGTTTCTACTTAAAGTAAATAGATAACCTAAGACGCTTTTAGAGGTGCTTACTTCATTAATGTTCTTTAAGAAACGAACAAATGTTTCTTGAAGGAGATCCTCTGCTTCTTCATTATTTTTCGTTAAAGCATAAATATTGTAAAAGAGAGGTCTTTTTACTTCTTCAAAAAAGGAAGTAAAGGAAGAAAAATCACCTTTCTGGAAGGAAAGAATGTACAGCGCTAAATTTTCCTCTTTCTCTCCCATCAACATTAAATACGATTTTAAAACCAATTTTATTGGAAGCAATTAAAATGATTTATAAATTTTTGAATTCATTTAAGTTTGTATCTCTAAACTCATCTAATATTTTGAAAATTGTTTTAGTTTCTTATGGCAAATTCGGTATTTAAATTTAAGAATATCTACAAAGAAATTGATAAAGTTTCCTATGTGTAACAAAAATATCCAAAATGTTTCACACTACTACATTAAGTAAACTCAAATGTCCTGTATGTTCTCAAATATTTATCCAACTGCTCTTCAAAATCCAATTAAATTGTATTTAGAGATGCAAATATAAAAAGTAAGCTCATCTAGGTCAGAACAAAAAATAAAATCATAAACATTTTCGGAACTTATCTTTTTTATTTTCTTTTAGAAAACTCTTAAAGTTATATAATTCAAATTAATGAAAAAAGCCCTTTGTTTATTAAATGCCTTTGTCCAAACTGAAGGACCGATTCATTTTTATCATAGAATGAAAGATGAACTCGCTCTTTTAGGCTTTGACTTAGAATATAAAACTAATGCCGATATTAATATCTATATCGGAAGTGATGGCAAATTACAATCCCATCTAGAAGACTATTCGTTTGTTTTATATTTAGATAAAGATCTTTATGTTTCTTATTTATTAGAAGATTTAGGCTATATTCTCTTTAATAACGCTAAAGCAATTAGGCTTTGTGACGATAAAATGCTTACTCATATGGCTTTATCTAATCAAGGAATTAAGATGCCAAAGACTATATCCGCACCCTTAAATTATAGCGGGCTCATCTCTTTACCCTTTATTTCTGCTTTGGAAAAAGAATTGAATTATCCATTTGTGGCTAAAGATAATTTTGGTTCCTTAGGCAAAAATGTTTTCTTAATTAAAAATCATGATGAGCTACTTTCATTTGAAAAGACTCATTACCAATCGCCCCGTTTATATCAAGAATTCATCTCTTCTAGTTTTGGCTTTGACTACCGCTTAATTGTTATTGGAAATAAATTTGTTGCGGGTATGAAAAGAGTTAATTCTGAAGGAGATTTTAGAAGCAATATTGCTTGCCATGGAAAAGGCGAAAAAGCGGAAATTCCTCTTTCCTATATAGAAGTTGCTGAAAAAGCCAGCAAAATTTTAAATCTTGACTACTGCGGAATAGATATTTTAAAAGGCAAAAATGGCGAGCCTATTCTTTGCGAAGTTAATAGCAATGCCTTCCTAAAAGGAATTGAAGAAGTTACTGGAGAGAATATCGCGCAAAAATATGCTTCCTTAATAGCAAATAAAATAAACACAAAATAGAAAATTATTTTTCTAAGAGATGTGATAATTTTTGTTTTTCATCTTCAGAAAAACCAATTTTCGAAAAATACCCGTCCAATCCCCCATATTTTTTATTAAATTTCTTAAATACTCGATATAGGAAATCGACAGAGGGGGTATAAATAATCTTTGAAAACTCTTTATGAAAAGCTTTAGTGTGCGCTGTTAATTTTTGGGTATATGGAAAGGATAATAAATAATCAGCATTAACGTCCTCAATCGATACTCCATTCATTAATAACAAAGTAGAAATAAAGACTCCGGTTCTATCTTTCCCGGCATGACAATGAATAAGTAAAGGTTTTGGAGCATTAAGAATAGTTCTAAAAATTTTCGAGGCCGTTTCTTTATCTTCAAGCATTTCTAAATATGAATTGACTTGATCAAAACGATTTCTAGGAACTCTTCCATTGCCATTTGTAGGTAGATAAATAGTTTTAATTTCTGTGTCTTCTAAAGTTTTAGAAGGATATTTAGCTTTATCATCATCGCTTCTTAAATCAATTATTGTTTTTATCTGAAGTGATTTAATAGTTAATAAATCTTTTTCTGTAGCCCCAAAAAGAGAACCAGAACGATAAATAACTCCATATGCGGTTTCCCCATAAGGAGTTTCATAACCCCCAATATCTCTAAAATTCTCGATTCCTTCTAAGCAATAATGTTTCATTTTCTTAAAAAAGGCCAATAAATATGGCCTCATTAATTTTATTTTTTCTCCGTCACTTTATTAGAGGACATCACTTTAAGTTGTTCATTAATTTGCGTTAATAATTCAACTTCAGTAGGTGCTGGTTTGCCAGGTGTAGGAGGAACAGGCCTCTCTTCTGGATGTTTTAAATAATATTCTTCTTGAAGTTTAGCTTCGAAATCGGCACGTTTCTTTTTGCTCCAGCTATAGACTTTCATAATGGCGAATAAAGTAATGGCAATAATTAAGAAGGAAATAACGGCATTAATCATCGCACCCCAATCAATAAATGCAGCGCGATTATAAATCCAAGTACTTCCGTGAAGTGTATAAAGACCTTTTAATTCAGATTGGTAATTAAAGAATTCAACTGTGCCAGGTTGGACATCAACATTTTGTAACTTAGCATAAGCCTCAGTTGCTGTTGTTAAATCTTTAAATGATTGACCAATTCCTTCTACTCCTTTTTGAAGATCATTGGCAGGATAGAGAATAGTAACTAAACCATTAATGCCACCAGGAACTCCCCAAGTGCAAACACTAAGTAAGATATTGGTAACAGAGGTAACTATTGCCCCGAAAGCGGAACCCATAATAACACCTATTGCCATATCAACGACATTACCTTTTGAGATAAATTTCTTAAATTCTTTCCAAAGCGTCTCTCGCTTCTCTTTTCTTATAGCTTTTCTTTCTTTCATAAGAATCCCCCTAGCTCAACAACGTTAATGATAAAACTAAATATCGATTTACTAAAGAAATATCTAAGTATTCATCTTATTTATAACTTCTGTTCTGAAATGCCTTATTTATATAGATTTAGTCACACTAAATGTTAATTATGTTCCCTAAAAAAGAATTCTAATTATAAAAATGATGAATGAATCTCTCTCATTCTTTTTATTTAAAAAAATACATTTTGTATTAAAAAAATGGATTAAAAATTCCTCTTTTTAGCGTTTAGAAGATTTAAAAACGATTTTTGAAAAACACTGAAATTATTTTCAAAAAGTAGTTTTCTTCGATGTGTACTTTACTTTAGTAAGAAAATTGTTTCAAAAAATAAAGCAAGAAACTTGCTCTCATGGTTCGAAACCAAAAATATTTATTAAGAAGCTCTAAAATCGAAATTATCTATTCCCACGTTGTTATCTAGCATATTTTTAGCTTTTTAGACACTGTATTAATCTTATAAATTGGGATATTGACAAGATTGAGAATTATTACAAATAACGAAAATCAACCGATTTTAAGCTATTTTTTACACAAGTAAATATTTTTGAAAGTATTTTCATTCATTTTCATTCATTTTGTTTGAGCATTATTATTGCAATTTTTTTCTCGATAAATAAGATAGAACGAGCAAAGGGCAAACAAATAGAAGTTGTTCTTGGAAGTTGCTTCTTTTCTAGCCCCCTTATTTGAAGAAAGAGGAATTAGGTATGTTTAAAGTAAAAAAGAGAGACGGTTCGATTGTTGATTTCGATCTAAAGAAAATTGAAAACGCTTTAGAAAGAGCTTTTTTAGCGGAACACAAAGCTGTTAACCGCGATATGCTCGAATTATTATCCTTAAGAGTCACTGCTGATTTTAATCATAAGATTCTTAAAGACGTAGTTTCTGTTGAAGATATCCAAGACTCTGTAGAAATTGTCTTAATCCAAGCTGGCTATGTCGATGTAGCAAGAAGCTATATGGACTATCGTAAGAAACATGCCGACCTTAGAGAGATTAGAAAAACTGAACTTAACTACGCTTCCGTTGTTGATAACTACTTAAAAGTCAGTGACTGGCGTGTTAAAGAAAATAGCACAGTCACCTATTCTGTTGGTGGTCTTATTCTTTCTAATAGTGGCGCCGTAACTGCAAACTATTGGTTATCACAAATTTATGATAAAGAAATTGCCGATGCCCATAGAAATGCTGATATTCACATCCATGATTTAAGCATGTTAACTGGTTATTGTGCTGGTTGGTCTTTAAAACAACTCATTCAACAAGGTTTAGGTGGGGTAACTGGAAAGATTACTTCTTCTCCTGCTCGTCACTTAATGACTCTATCTAACCAGATGGTTAATTTCCTTGGCATTATGCAAAATGAATGGGCTGGTGCTCAAGCTTTCTCCTCTTTTGATACTTATTTAGCACCTTTTGTGAAAGTTGATAATTTGCAATATAAGCAAGTTAAACAAGCTATTCAATCCTTTATCTTCGGTGTTAACACACCTTCTAGATGGGGAACTCAAGCTCCATTTACCAACATTACCCTTGATTGGACTGTTCCAGATGATTTAAAGAACCTTCCTGCAATTGTCGGTGGAAAAGAAATGGATTTCACTTATGGCGATTGTAAGAAAGAAATGGATATGATTAACCGTGCCTTCATTGAAGTCATGATTGAAGGAGACGCTAACGGAAGAGGTTTCCAATATCCAATTCCAACTTACTCCATCACTAAAGATTTTGACTGGAGCGATACTGAAAACAATAAATTACTCTTCACGATGACCGCTAAATATGGAACTCCTTATTTCAGCAATTATATCAATAGCGATATGAAACCAAGTGACGTCCGTTCTATGTGCTGCCGTCTTAGACTTGATCTTAGAGAGCTTCGTAAGAAGAGCGGAGGCTTCTTCGGAAGTGGCGAAAGTACAGGTTCTGTTGGTGTTGTTACAATCAACATGCCTCGTATTGCTTATTTAGCAACTGATAAAGAAGATTTCTTTACTCGTTTAGATCATATGATGGATATCGCTGCTAGATCTCTTGATATCAAGCGTAAAACCATTACTAAACTCCTTGATGCTGGTTTATATCCATATACAAAACATTATCTTGGCAGTTTCTCTAACCACTTCAGCACCATTGGCTTAGTTGGTATGAACGAGGCTTGCTTAAATGCTAGATGGATTAAATCTGATTTAACTCATGAAGCTGCTCAAGACTTCACTGTCGAAGTTCTTAACCATATGCGTTCTCGTTTAAGTGATTATCAAGAAAGATATGGTGACTTATATAACTTAGAAGCTACTCCAGCAGAAAGCACTGCTTTCCGTTTAGCTAAACACGATAGAGAAAGATATCCAGATATTATTACCGCTGGCGAACCTGGTGAAGTTCCTTATTACACCAACTCTTCTCACTTACCAGTTAGCTTCACTAACGACATATTCACCGCTCTTGATATCGAAGATAAATTCCAAACTTTATATACTTCGGGAACTGTCTTCCACGCCTTCTTAGGTCAAAGACTTCCAAATTGGGAAAGTTGTATGCAACTTGTTAGAAAGATTGCGGAAAACTACAAGCTCCCCTATTACACCATGTCCCCAACATATTCCGTTTGTAAAGAACATGGATATATTGCTGGCGAAACTTGGAAATGTCCAAAATGTGGCAAAGACACTGAAGTTTATAGCCGTATCACAGGTTACTATCGTCCAGTTAAGAATTGGAATGATGGCAAATTACAAGAATTCAAAGATCGTCAAAATTATGTAATTAATAATGATGAAAATCCTTCTTGCCACTGCGAAGAAAAAGCTAAGGAAACCGAGCAAAAAATGGCTCCAAAAGTAACTGAGCTTATGCTCTTTGTTTCTCCAACTTGTCCAAATTGCAAAATGGCTAAAATGATGCTTGATAAGGAAGGTATTTCTTATAAAGCGATTGACGCTATCGCCAATAAAGAGACCACTATTGCCTTCGGAATCACAAAAGCCCCAACATTATTAGTTCCTAATGGAGATTCCTTTGATGTTTACGAAGATGCTTCTCATATTAGAGGCTACATTCAATCAAGGAAAACTGCCTAATGGTTTATGATATTGTAATTATTGGTGGAGGAGCCGCAGCTATGACTGCGGCCCTTTATGCTTCTAGAAGTGGCAATAAAGTCAAAATTATTGAAAGAGATCACTTTGGGGGGCAAATAGCCGATTCTCCAAAAGTTGAAAATTTCCCCACTATTCCTTCCATCTCTGGTTTAGAACTATCGGACCATATGTTTGAGCAAATATCTGCTTTAGGCGTTGAAGCGGAATTAGATGACATTCTTAAAATCGAAAAGCGAGATAACATTTTTTATCTAACTGGCAATTACGAAACTTATTTAGGAAAAACTGTAATTATCGCTTCCGGTGCTAAACATCGTCACTTAAATATTCCTTTAGAAGATAAATACACTGGTAAAGGAGTCTCCTATTGCGCTGTTTGTGATGGACCTTTCTATGAAGGCAAAAGAACACTCGTTATTGGGGACGGGAATAGCGCTTTGCAATACACTTTATTGTTAGCTAAGACTTCTTCCAAAGTAGATTTAGTTACTTTGACTGATAAATTCTTTGCAGATAAAGCCCTTATTGCCTCTTTAAATAACCTCAAAAATGTCGCTATTCATCATAATATGGCTTCTAAAGCCTTTTATGGAAATGAAGAAAGACTAGAAGGTGTCATTTTTGAAAATACTCTTAACAAAGAGCAAATAAAAATTGAAACCGACGGTGTTTTTGTGGCTATTGGACAAATGCCAGACAATGATCGCTTTAGTTCAATGGTTGATCTAGATAAAGGTTTTATCTTAACTAATGAAAACATGGAGACAAAAACTCCAGGGTTATTTTCAGCTGGAGATTGTCGAAAGAAAAATATCCGTCAATTGGTCACTGCTTGTAATGATGGCGCTATAGCGGCCTTAAGTGCTAATAAATACCTTAATTCTTTATAGAGTAAAACCTCTTAAAGAGACTTCTTGAATATAATTTTCCAATAAGGCTTTGGCTTCCAAAGCCTTTTCTTTACTTAAAGCATGGAGCCCGTGTTTGATGCAATCTTTATTATCGATATAACACTGGATAAAATATCTTTTTGCTCCCTTTAACCATTTTCCTATTTCTTCGAAGTCTTTTAACGAATGATATTCTAAAATCGAAGTTGTTCTAAATTCATAATCTATACCAGAAGACATAATTAAGTTAATCGATTCTGTAATTTTATTTAGATCAAAATTAGTAGTCCCAATAGTCAAAGCATATTTACTAGGAGAATTTTTAATATCCATAGCAATATAGTCGACTAATTTTTCTTCTATTAGATTCTTTAAGACCATAGGCCTAGAGCCATTAGAATCAAGTTTAATTGGATAACCTAATTCTTTTATATCTCTTAATTTTTCTTCTAAATCAGGCATTAAAGTCGGCTCTCCACCTGTAATACAAATAGCGTCCAAAATGCCTTTCCTTTTAGATAAATAATCTAAGATATCTTTCCAAGGAATCTTTGGAGCCTTATCAGGATTAATTACTAAAGAAGAGTTATGACAAAAGGGGCATCTAAAATCACATCCAGCGTAAAAGAGAGTAGCTACAATATGATTGTCATAATCTAATAATGACAATTTTTCCATTCCTGAAAAATCCATAAAACAATTATAAATTACTTAATAAATAATGATTAGAAAATATTTTATGGGGAAATTGCAGGGTTTTTATAAATTTTGAGTTTATAACCTTAATGACTTATCTTCCCCAATAGCTAAAACATCTTTAAAAGTATGTTTAGTTCCATCTTCCTCAAGAACATAACCATTGAGCTTTCCGAAGGTAACAAAATATTCTATTTTCGCTACTAAAGCATTAGCCCTATTAGCGTATGTCGAAGTAATTTCATATTCTAAATCGACCATCCCGTGTTCATCTTTGATTTTCCAAATAAGTTTTTCATCTTTTCCAAATAGGAAATCTTTAACTTTCCCTGATTTTATAAAATTAATAGGCGGAAGAAGAGAAGTTCGTCCTTCTAACCAAATTAAATTCTCATTAAATTTTTCAGAATCAGTAGATTGATTCTCTGTAAGATTAAGAGCAATCCAATTACCATTTTCATCTTTCCCCATATAGGTAATCCAATCATAGTGAGAAACATAAGGATAATAGGCTTTATGGTCATCAATTATAGCAGTCGAATTTTCATCTAATTCATAACGCTTCCCATCAACCTCGATATAACCTTTAGCCTTAAAGAAAACTTTCTCAGTTACTAAAGGACGGTTTTCACCAAAAGGAATACTGACATTAGAGGGTAAAGATAATTTCTCTAATTCAAAATAATAGGAAGTATTATGATTCTTACTTTCGTGATGGCCATCAATAATAGCTCTTCCTTCTTCAAAATGATTTTTAAAACGAAGATGAGATATCGCAGTCTTTCCCTCAGTAATGGAGCCAGAAAGTAAATTCTGGGCTATAGAAACATTTTTTCTTGCTGTTATGGTGGATAAATCAATTGTTTCATTATTTTCCTTTAAATAAATAACATCAAAATCGACTCCAAATAAGCCCATATCAGAAACACCTGCTACAAGAGCGCCTCCAGGAAAAATAACCTCTGCTGCTTCCCATAAAGTAAGACGCATTTTCTTCCAAAAATCTGGAGCTTTAGTAGGTTTTTTGCAGTCTAAGATATTTAATACCTCAAATTCCTTATCGAAAGTACCAAAGTGAGCAACACCGTTTTCTACTAAATATTTTGGTGTGGGAACACTTCTCCTTTCCTTAGCAATAAAAAACGAGAAATCTTTCTTATCCATAAAATATTGTCCTTTAGGAGTATTTTAGCAAATAGAAGTAACAAAACGAAGATATTAGCCATTCTTCTCTTTTTTCTTAATAAGAAAGAGAAAAGCTTAATATAAAGTGAAAGCTGTCTTAAAATAAAGCGTATGAGTTCTCAGCTTTCATTTTTAAAAGTAAATACTGAACCTTTAGCGGAAAGATTAAGACCAAAAACGCTAGACGACTTTTTTGGTCAAAAACAATTAGTCGGAGAAGGGATGATATTAAGAAATTTGATCGAGAATGATCAAATTCCTTCTATGATTTTTTGGGGTCCTCCCGGAGTTGGTAAAACTACTTTAGCGAAGATTATCGCTAATCAAACTAAAGCGGACTTTATCACTTTTAGTGCCGTAACAAGTGGCATAAAAGAAATTAAAAGCGTCATGGAAGCTGCGGAAAATAACCGCTTATTTGGCAATAAAACTATTCTTTTTGTTGATGAAATCCATCGTTTTAATAAAGCTCAACAAGACGCCTTTTTACCATATGTGGAAAAAGGAAGCATTGTCTTAATTGGTGCTACTACGGAAAACCCTTCTTTTGAAATCAATAATGCTTTGCTTTCTCGTTGCAAAGTTTTTGTTTTAAAAGCTCTTAATAATGAGGAAATCTTTGAGTTATTAAAAAGAGCTTTATCTTCAAAAGATGGTTTTGGGGATGAAAAAATAAATATTTCTGATGAATGCTTATCTCTTATTGCCTCTTTTGCTAATGGAGACGCTCGAAATGCACTTAATACTTTAGAAATGACCTTATTAAATAGTCCAAAAAAGGATGGCGTTATTGAGGTTAATAAAGAATTAATTGAACAAGTAACTTCGAAAAAGTCGCTTCTATACGATAAAAATGGCGAAGAACACTATAACTTAATTAGTGCGCTCCATAAATCGATGCGGAATAGTGATCCAGATGCTTCTATATATTGGTTAGCGAGAATGCTCGAAGCAGGCGAAGATCCTCTTTATATTGCTAGAAGAGTTATTCGTTTTGCTTCCGAAGACATTGGTTTAGCCGATCCAAAAGCTCTAACAATGGCTTTAAATGCTTATGATGCCGCTCATAAAATCGGTATGCCAGAATGTAGTGTTTGTTTAACGGAAGCTGTTACCTATATGGCTATGTCTCCTAAAAGTAATGCAATGGAAATTGCTTATATGAAAGCTAAAGAAGACGCTTTGAAACATTTGAATGAACCTGTTCCTATGAATATTAGAAATGCCCCTACCAAGCTTATGAAAGAATTAGGATATGGAAAAGGGTATATATATGCTCACGATACAAAAGAAAAGATGGCGGCGATGCAGTGTTTGCCTGATGAGCTTAAAAATGAGGAATATTACTATCCTACTGAAGAAGGTTTAGAGATTAAATATAAAGCACGTTTGGAAGAAATTAAAAAGATTAAAAAGAAACTAGCAAATAAATAATTTATGTTTTGGGAAACAATAAAAAATTATATCGAAAAATCCTTTGGGTTAGATAAACTAGACACCCCATTAGGCATAATCACGTGTGTATTCATGTGCATCAATGTTCTTTTGGTTATTTTAATGTTTTATCGTTCAATTTATTTAATCATTGGTTGTTTCTTTAAAGTAAAACCTTATAAAGAAGCTCCTAAAGATAAGAGATACGCTTTTATTATTTCTGCTAGAAACGAAGAAAAAGTAATTGGCAATTTGATAGACTCTATAAAAAGTCAGGATTATCCTGCTGAATTAATAAGAATTTATTTAATCGCTGACAATTGTTCGCCAGAGGATAAAACCTCCGCTATTTCTAAAGAAAAAGGAGCAATAGTTTATGAACGGCATGACTTAAGCATGAAAAGAAAAGGTTATGCATTAAAATTACTATTCGAGAATATTGCAAGAGATTATGGAATTGAATCGGTAGATGGTTATATTTTGATGGATGCGGATAACATTATATCCCATGACTTTGTTTCTAAAATGAATGACGCTTTCTGTAACGGCAAAGGAGATGTTTACACAGGACACATCGTATCGAAGAACTTTACAGAGAATTTCTTTGCTTATGCTCATTCTATCGACGTTATGCGTTCTAATTTATCTGAGCAAGCACCACGACAAATCTTACACACTGGTACCCTAACTAGAGGCACTGGAGTCTTATTTAAAAGTAGTCTCTTTGCCAATGGTTGGAAATGGTTAACTATCGCCGAAGACAAGGAATTTTCCATAGACTTTATTGATAATGGCGGAAAAATAGAATACGTAAAAGACGCCGTTTTCTTTGACGAACAACCATATAGTTTAAAAATTTCCCTTCGTCAAAGGTTACGTTGGGCCAAAGGAGGATTAATCCTCTTTGCTAAATATGGACATAAAATAATTTGGTCATTCTTAAAGAAGCCTAGCTGGTATAAATATGATACCTATTTTACAGTCTTACCTTCTTCTCTTATTACCTTTGCTTTAGGATTTATTTATAACGTTACTTGCTTATGTTTAGGCTTAACTGGCTCTCCTGGTTATAGTCTTGATTCATTCCTTTTATATTTAGCTAATATTTCTCTTAGTATAATGGCTGGTGGATTACTAACTGCAATTATTGTTGCTATAAAAGAAAGAAAGAATATTCCCTGCCCTTGGTATAAAGAACTAGTTTTCCTCATTATCTTTGGCTTCTACGATTTATTGTTTGTTCCCATTTCATTTGTTGCTCTATTCACTAATGTTACGTGGAAACATATTGACCATAAAAATAAGACTAGTATGAAAGAGATGGAAGATATGTTAGCAAAGAAAAATCAAAAATAACCCTACAAAACCCCCTTAGATTTAATCTTTAAAAATTAAAGTTCCGTTAAATACTAGCTTTTGAAAATTATAATTTTACAAACTATATTTTTATTAGGTAAACTAAGGTGAGGTTAAAAATATGAAAAAATATTTAAAAACAATTTTTCTATGTCTCCCCTTTTTATTAGTCTCTTGTGATAATGGAGGCGCTCACCAACATAAGATTAAAGAAGGAGCTTGGTCTTACGATGAAAGCGGCCACTATTACACATGTTCTTGTAATGAAGATATCCGCTTCAATTTCCAAAAACACTCTTTTGTGGAAAATAAGGAGGGTATTAGTCATTGCCAAGCTTGCGGATATATTCAAAACAAAGAAAAGGACGAAGCTTGGGGAATAGTCCACACCGCTTTAGAAAATAGTTTTGCTTATAAAGGATCATTAACCGCTAAAGGTCTTATCAATTTTGAAGAGAGTGGTGTTAAAGGACGCAGTAATACGACCGTTTCTTCGGAACCATCATCAGGAAAATTTGTTATGACAAGTTCTACTGAAATGTTTGATGATACTACCAATGAATGGGTTGAAGCGGGATCTCATTTTCAAAAAGTAGAAAAAGTAGAAGAAAAATTTATTTATTACGAAAGCGATCCTAGCGATCCTGAGACAATAAATGCTGAATATGCAGATAAATATTACGCAGAAGCCACTCTTTCAAATCCATTTAACGTAGATATTTTTGGCAACTTTGACAACAATAAAGAAAACAACAGCTTATTTAATATCTTATCTAGAACTCCAAGTTATAGTTACTTTATTAACAAGCTGCCAAACATACTCTTCTTAAATAGTGAAGGAGCTTTTACTCCCAAATTTGAATTTCTTGTTAGTGACAATAAATATGTCGTAAATCTTGGTATTACTAATATAGAAACAGGAAATACGAATCTGTATAGTGCAACCGAGATGAATTACTCCTTTACTTTTGACAAGAACATTCTAAAAAGTTTTTCACTCTCTAGCTGGGAAAAAACGGTCAATCTAAAGGAAGAAATGGAAGAAAGTAAACATTCTTTAACTTACGACTTTGAATATAGTTTTATTAATGATTTGTATGAAAAAACAGTAATTGAAACTAAACCAACCCCAACCATTTCTAAAAAAGGTGCTATAAAAGTTATTTTTGATGGAGGCTACGTTTGGCCAAATCACGTAAGAGACGTTAATACACCTATTAACGCCTATTTCTCCACCTCAAATTTAGAAATTTATTACGATGCGGAAATGAAAAATAAGATTTCAGACGAAGAGGTATTTACTTCTCTTACTAAGACTTATTATGCAAAACCAATACTTTCCTCTACGAGAGCAACCGTTTTATGTGTAAAAGAAACGAATTTCCTCGTTCATTCTTCGTTTGAACCAGTTTTAAATTCATATGTGCAAAAAGTTGTATTAGATTATGCCACTTATACCACTGATCACTCTTATACAATACCTGAATATCCCACAGACCAAGAAAAGGAAGACAATAACGCTAAAGTAACGTTAAATGATTATACAGATTTAGAAACTAACCAAGCCACCTTAAAGCTTGATAGTTTCAACCTTATTAAAATTAAAATTGATAAACCTGCTCAACCATTTGATTACGCTTAATTAATTTCTTTGTAATCTTAATAAAATCCCCTTATTATTTTGCTCAAGATAAACAAAACTTAAGGGGATATTTCATGTTTTTGGTGGACTGAACGTGATTGGATTCGAACCGGCGACCTTCTCGTTGCGAACGAGACGCTCTACCAACTGAGCTATGGCCCCTATAACAGTCAATTATAAACAGCACACTAATAAAAATATCTTCGCAATATCTTCGCAAAGTGAATTGCGAAGATATGAAAAATGTCATATAATGATGGCATGAAAATAACTGAAATTATCCCTGCCGCAGAATTCGAGTCATCAGAAATTGAATATAAATTGCATTTAGATAAAGATAACCCGATTTCATGGGCAAAATCAATCGCCGCATTTGGATGTAAAGAAGGCGGGCTTATCATCATCGGAGTTGACAATTGTGGCAACGTTTCCGGTATTTCCTATGATGAAGTTGACGAAACTAAAAATCTTGTCTATCGGACGATCGATAGAATGGTAAAACCTGGTCTTGTACCAATACGCTTTGAAACAAAGAAAACTGAAATTCCGGACCGTTTCGTGTTGATTATTCATATTGGGAAAGGGCACCAAATTTTATATATCCGAAACGGAGACTATTCGGAAACCATCTATACAAGAAAAGATGGATTGACCGTTCCAGCCACCATCGAAGAAATCAAATGGATGTTTTATCAACAAAGAAGCTTCTCTTTCGATTCGGAACCAACAGAGCTGAAATATGATTTAAGATACTTTTCCGAGCTCTCTAGATATTACGAAGATGAATTTCAAGAAGAAAGTGGCTTAACAAAAAGCATTTTGATTTCAGTGGGCGCAATCACACCTGAGGGGTATTTAACTAGAGGCGGGGAACTTTTCATAGACGATTGTTCAAACAAAAACGCAAATTGTCATTGCAGAATGTGGCCTGGTATGGATAAAGGGGACGACCTTGCTTTAGACGACAAAGAATTCCAAGGAAATGTCTTGGCTCTTTATAACTTTATGATGGACTTCATCCAGCGCAACACCAAGAACGGGCTGCTAAAGATAGACGGTGGACATAAACGACTTCCCTCTTATCCAAAGAGAGCCTTGGAAGAGGCTTTATGGAATGCTATTGCACATCGCGACTATCTTATTGATGGAGGTCAGATTGATGTTGATATTTTCCAAGACCGTATAGAGATTTGTTCTCCTGGTTCATTCTTGCCAGGTAACATAGGGGAGGATACGGACCTTGCCATGATTCCATCAAGAAGAAGGAACAATGTCATATGCGATATCCTGGCTTTAGTCAATAAAATGCAAAGAAACGGATCTGGTTTTAGCAAGATAGTTGCCGAATACAAAGAGGTAGCGAAAAGCAAAAAGCCGAGATTACACATACTACCATCTTCTGTTATGATTACTTTATATGATATACAGATGGATGAAACAAAAAATATCCTTTTGGCTCCTATGACAAAAAAAGAGCAAGATTTCACTTACCGCATACTAGAGGCCTGCTCCAAAGAAGCGAAAAGCTCAGCGGAACTGCTATCCTACACCGACTATAAAAGCAAAAATTCCTTGATGAACAATATCATCAAACCACTTATCGAGGCCGGACTTTTGGAATGTACTGAATCCAACATAAGAAACAAAAACAATAAATTTAAAAAGAAAACAAGGTAAATGTTTTTGAATTGACATATATACAAAAAAGACACCCCGATTACTCAGGATGCCTATCAAGAACCAAGCATAGGAATCCATTGACGTTATAGATACCTACTGCTGGTTCGTGTCCAATCATTTTTGGTGGAGCTAACGGGGTTCGAACCCGCGACCTCATCGTTGCGAACGACGCGCTCTCCCAGCTGAGCTACAGCCCCAAAAAGCTTTTAGATTATAGAAAAGTAATCTTCTTCTTTCAAGTAGGACTAATCTCTTCTTTGAGTGCTCCATTTAGGAATAACGCTAAAAAAATAAAATATTTTATTTAAAAATATTTTTCCTTTTGGCTTAATTGTTGTATGGATAAAACTATTGCCATTATAGACTTAAAAAGTTTTTATGCATCTTGTGAATGTGCAGTAAGACACTTAGATCCTTTTAAAACGCCTTTAGTCTGTTGTGATCCTTATAGAAGTTCATCATCTGTTGTTATGAGCGTTACTCCTTATTTAAAAGAAAAATATGGTGTTCCTAATGTTTGTAGAAGAAGAGATTTGCCAGATATAAAAGGTCTTATCTTTGCCGTTCCAAGAATGTCATATTATCTTGAAGTTTCTAGTAAAGTTCTTTCGATATTTCTAGATTATGTCTCTATCGAAGATATCCATATATATTCAGTAGATGAATCTTTTTTAGACCTTACTCCTTACCTTGATTATTACCATTTAGACGCCGAAACACTAGTTAAAAAAATTCAAAAAGACATAAACGACAAATTAGGTTTAATTGCAACCGCAGGCATTGCCCCTAATCCCTTTTTAGCAAAAATCGCTCTTGACCAAGAAGGCAAGAAAAAGCCCCCATATTTAGCGCACTGGGATCAAAAAGATGTGCAAACTAAATTATGGAAAATCTCTCCACTTAGCAAAATATGGAGTATTGGGGAAAGAACAGAAAGGAACCTTAAAGCGGTTGGCATAAGAAGTGTTAAAGAGCTCGCTTTAGCGGATCCTCAACTCTTAGAAAAACGCTTTGGCATAATTGGACTACAACTTAAGCAACTCGCTAACGGAATAGATGAAAGTGATTTTAGAGATCCTTATGTGCCAAAAGATATTTCTTTGTCATTAGGCCAAACATTAATTTCCCCTCATACATTAGAGGAAACCTACCTTCTTTTTAAAGAAATGAACGATGATTTATCAAATAGGCTTAGAAAACAAAAGAAACAAGCTGGCAAAATAAGTGTTTATATTGGTTATAACAATGGGGAAAGTTATGCTCATCAAGAATCTCTTCCCTTCCCTACTAAAGATACAACTTTGCTCTATAGATATTTGAAGAAAGCTATCGATTATGGGGCGACTCACCAAATGGTTCGTGGTATCTCTATAGCCTATGGAAAGCTCGTTGATGATTATGGTTTTGACCAACTTTCTTTATTAGAAAATGAAAAAATCCAAGCAAAACGCCTCTCAATTGATAAAACACTAGATGAAATTCAATCAATATATGGCAAAAATAGTGTCTTAAGAGCTTCATCATTAACAAAAGGTAGTACTATTAAAATTAGGCATGAACAAATCGGAGGTCATAAGAAATGAAAGACCGCGGAATGATGAAATGGAATGCTTATAAATCTCTTGATTCCCAAGATAGTTTTATTCAAAGAACGCTATATAAAAAAGGACAAAAAGAGAAACCTTTAATCTCCAAAGAACGTTCAGAAAAAATTAATAACGTGCTACAAAATTATCATTTTGGAAATATTAAAATCCGTTATTTCTTTGATGGATATATTTATGTAATAGATGAACCAATTATTTATATTGATAAACTAAATAAGAAACTGATTTTAGAAGATAAAGAAATACCATTTTCTGACATTCTTGATCTAGGCGAAGAAGAACTATATATAACTGATATTTAATATTTTTTAGACAAAGTGATGAAATTGCTTAGCCAATTTATTTTTATGTAGCTTAAAATAAAGTCAATTGGGAGGTTCTTTATGGAAGAAACTAAAAAGAATAAAAACAAAATACTATCTCTAAAGAAAGGCGGCATTATTTGGTCGGTTTGGAATTTTATTGAAGCCGCTTTATTGATGATTTTAGGTATCTTAGCGATTGTATTTCTTTGCGAAGCTGGAGGAGATGCTACCAAATTAACTGGAATGATGTCTACTTTACTTAATATTGTAGGTATCTTCATTATCATTGGGGGATCCCTTCGTATCATCACTAACTTTATGCCAATTTTTGCTTCTAATGGTTTAGAAGCTGCGGTAAAAGCAAAAATTAAAGACGATATCTCTTATGATTTAGTTATTGGCGGTTCCTTAGAATTAGCCTTAGGTATCGCTCTTGTTGTAATGCACGCTTCAGGAAGATTAGACGGTGTTATTGAATTTATCTCAAATTTCTTAGGTATCTTTATCGGTGTCCTAATCTTAGTCGCGGCCACTTCATTAATCATAATGGCCATTTCTTTTATTGTTACTAAACTTTATAAGCTCTATTTACCTATATTAGAACTTATCTTTAGTGCTGCTTTAATTGCTCTTGGTGTAGTTGTATTAATGTATGTCACTAAACCAGATATCATGGCAACATTAGTTTTAATTGTTCTATCAATTGTATTAATCGTTACTTCTATTGGTTTAATTGTAATTACAGTTCATGCCATTAAAGTCGTTAAAGAAGTTAAGAATACTGTAAAAGAAGTTAAAGAAGTTATTTCTAATAAAGTTGATGAGATTACATCTAAAGAAGACTCAAATGTAGTCGATGTCCAAGACGATAAAAAAGACGAATAGTTAACTAATAGAAATTTAAAGGAAAACGCCAAACCTTCGATAAACAGTTTGGCGTTTTTATTATTCTTAAACGTTCGCTTTCTTCGCTAATTCTAAGTAATACGCCGTATTCATTTTTGAGTAATCGCCTGTATGAGTAATTTTTACTAAAACGGTGAAAGTAAGTTTGCTCAAACTACCATTACTTAAATAAAAACCATTAGTAGGGGAATACAATTTATTGTTTGAAGATTCACAGTAATATAGAGAAATACCTTCGTAATAACCTCCGTTTGTCTCCCTTAAATTGCACATATATAAGGATCCAACACCCTCAAAAGTATGTTTAAAGATAAGATAACGGACATCTCCTTTTTTCATAGAACGGCTATTAACTGTAGAATTTTTTGTATATAGATAATTCCCAGTTTGATTATCTCTTAAAGTCAATTCCTCAACGTCCTCTTTAACTAAAGTAGTTCCCAAGAGTTTCGTTTTGTAATTATCTTTAGTGAGACATTCTCTAGTAAGTTTTAAAGCAATCGTCTGACCTTTTGTTGCTTCAGTAGCAATATCTCCATTATTGACAGAGATACCTAATACTTTTAGAGGCATATCAAGTCCTGCTTCAGAATTAAGGTAGTCTCCAACACTAATAACGCCGCTTTCAACACTCACATCTTCCATATAAACATAATCTGCTTGAATATCAGACCATGCAGTTGCACTAGTTTTTAAAGATAATGGGTTATTATCGTAAACAAAACAGGTGATAGCCTTTACTTCTACAGGTAGATTTAAATTGAAATTAGGGTTATCTAATCCAAGATCTATAACGCTAATTGAATGAGTACCAAGAGCCTTATATTCCGCTTTATATCCTCGTAAAGTAACTTCCATCTCACCGCCAAAGCTAGCATCATTTACAGGGATTGTAGCAATTTCTACAAATCCAATACTCTCGTCGTTATAAGCAGCTTCATCAAAAGGGGTTTCAAAGCTAGTTTGTCTAATAGAAACTTCAAATTGTTTAATGACAAGAGTGCTTGATGCTAAAACGCCTTCTTCATAAAGGGCATTACCTCTACAATAAAGACGAACCTCATAAGTGCCAGCATCAGTTGGTGAAGTAATTGAAAATTCGGTTTCAGAATCCTTTTTATATTGGATTTGAACATATTTCTTTACGCTAGCATCAATCGTATATTCGGTTTCTAATAATGGTTGAGCACTACAGTTATAAGTTCTTTCTTTAATAGTCTTAAATGAGCCTAAGGAACTAATAGGTGCAGGAACTCTTTCATAACCACATAAATTACAATCTAAATCATCATCATTATCAAAAATATGGTTTTCAGCAGCGAAGACCATCTTTTCATGTTTATCACCGCAGTTAGTCACTTTTTGATGTTGGGTAGCGCTTAAAGATTCATAAACAAAAGTGTGATTTTCTTCATTTCTCTTTAAAACATCATGTCCATTATTACAGGTTGATTCTTCCCAGTGCTTATTATCGTCAGTTTTCCAAACCCATTCATGAGTTCCGCTCTCTCCAAATGTTCTTATCTTAAATGAGCAAACCTTACAAACGCCGTCCTTTACTTCGTTAGTATCAACTCCAGCGGGAGTTACTGTAGTCCATGCATAATCATGTTCTTCTTTAGTAGAAAGTTCGTTACAAGTTTTATCAGAGCACTTTTTCCAGTGTCCTGTCTCATCCTTCTCATAGTCTCCATTAAAGTTATGTTCATGAGATGGTAACTCACGCGTGTAATTACAGACATTACAGTTGGCATCTTTATCGCCATCATAAGTGTGCGTTCCAAGTGCCCCTTTTTCCTCTTCATGTTCACAAGTAGCTTTATGCCAATGTTCATTAGCATTAGTGCTCCAAGCTTCTTCAAAGGTGTGCTTGTGTTCGGAACTGGAATCTTCTCCTTTGCCTCCACAACTCACCATAGCCAAAACTGCTCCACTAAAAAGCAAAATTTTGGCAACATTAAAAACTTTTTTGTTTTTCACAATTTTCTCCTTAATTTTGTTTTTTTATATTACCAAAATTGTAAAGAAAAACAAAAATGTTTTTGAAACATTTTTATATCTTTTAATACTTTCTAAAAAATCAAGAAAAATAATTATCCTCGTCAAAAGTCCATTATTTTTCGTTACAAATTAGATTTTGTCGATATTTTCTTTCTTATTTAAACCAGTTAATTCTAGGAAGTGAGGTAAGGTTTCACACCAGTCACAGAAGACATGCCACTCTTTTAATTTATGGTAACGACGTTGACGATACATAGTTTTTAATTGTTGATAGTTAGTAGTCATAGTTGCGCCTAAGCAAAAACCACAAGGCAAGGAGGAAACAAGGACACGCCACTTGGCCTTCTTCTCATCTCTAAAATTTTCCTCATCAGGAATTTTGTTATATTCTTCAATTAATTCTTCTAATCTTTTGATTATTAAAAGATCAGTATCACTTACACATTGCTCACCCACTTTAAATTTTAATAAACAATGCATAGTAGATTGGGAAGAAATAAAATCAAACCAATGATAACGTTGGGCTTCTTTCCACCAGAACAAGGGAGCAGTTACATCAAGTTGCACTAATATGCCTTTAAGGAAATTATCGTGCCCTTCTCCTCCGATAGTTGAACCTAGCTTAGTAGCTCTTAAAAAATCTTTTTCATTAGGAGCAGACGTATCAATTTTAGTCCGCATAGGGTTGCCAGAGGCTTTAACCGCTCTCTCAAGTCCATAAACATAAGAATTAGTTATTTGAAAGTCCATATTTATATGCCTCCATTAAATTAGTTAATAATGCTAAACGGGTTAATAACCCTACTCCGCCTGGTACAGGAGATTGATAAGCAACTGATAAAGAAGGCTCACAATCACCATGGAGATGATTATTTTCATCTCTATTAATTCCTACATCAAAAATATAGCATGCAGGATTAAAGATGTAATGGGAATCCACTAAACCTCTTCTTCCGGTGGCAACAACTAATAAATCAGCATGAGCTATATAAAAAGCCCTATCTGCTTCACTTGTTTTGCTATGAAGAGTGGTTACATTACAGTTTTTATTCAGTAATAAACGGGCCATTGGTTTACCGACAATCTCGCTTCTACCGATAACAACGGCATTTTTGCCGCAGAAAGGATATTTTAAGTAATCTAGATAGTCGATAATTCCTTTAGGCGTACAAGGATCAAAATGAGATCCTAAACAAAATCCATCAACATCTTTTTTAGGATTAATTGTGGCATTAATTTTCTTTTCTGAAATATGTTTAGGTAAAGGAAGTTGCACAATAATTCCATCAATTGACGGGTCATCATTTTGCTTTCTTAATAAAGATAAAACTTCTTCCTCGGATACATTTTCATCAAAAGTTGTATGAAGAGCTAAAATGCCAACTTCAGCGGCATCTTTTTTCTTTCCTCTAACATAAGCTTCACTAGCGGGATCATTCCCAACAGTAATTATTGATAAACAAGGCACACGAGAAAAAGAAGCAATCTCTTTCTTGAATGCTTCTTTAGCTAATTTAACATATTCCTTAATTTCCATTTGTAGGAATCCTCCTAAGTTCTAGTAGAAGGCAAGTAATTAACGGATAAAAGTAATAACTCTTAAAGCGGCTTCTACAGTTTCTTCAGTAGATTCACTGCTTCCAGAAGATCCACCTTTCGAATTAATAACCATTATTAGTAAGGCTAAGAAAAGGAAAACAATAGCAAAACCAAAAGTAAGCCAACTGACTACTTTTTCACTTCCTCTTTCCTTAGTTTTAGCAAAAACATTTAATCCACCACCAGTGATAGCGCCAGAAGCACCTTCTGATTTACCACCTTGAAGTAAAGATAAAACGATTACAATAAGGGCCACGATGATGAAGATAATGTCATACCATTTCATAAAAGAGACTCCTTGCAAATAAGCTACATAACTTTAGACTAAAAACGCTAGTAAGGCAACGAAAGATTTAAGCTCTCTTTTTATAAAAGAGAAAGCAGATTTTCAATCTTAAGACCTTTATAGTCGTTATATTCACTGTTTCTATCTAATAAAACACCATCAATACCGGATGCAATAGCGCACTCTGGATCTTGTAAAGAATCACCAATATAAACAACTTCCTCTTTAGAGATTTTAGGTAATTTAGAAAGAGCTTCTAAAATTGGATCTGGGTATGGTTTGGGTCTTTTATCAGCGCTTCCTCCAACCACAAAAGCAAAGTACTTTTCTAAAGCAAACTCTTTTAAAACTAGTCGAATATGAGCTTCGCTATTACCGCTAACGATGCCAAGCTCCTTGCCTTCTTTTTTGGCTTTTTCTAAAAAAGAAGAGACATCTGCAAAGATTTTTATCTTTTTTATGTTTTCTTCTGAATTAAATGTTTCATGAAAAACTCTAAAGAATTTTTCTTTATCACTTTGTTCAGTAATTTTATATTGGTCAAAAGTTTGTACCAAAGCAAAATGAATAGCATTAGAAATATCTTTGCGGTCAACTTTAATATTTAATGAAGAAAACGCTCTAAAATAAGGGTCATAAAGCGATTCTAAAGTGTCAAATAAAGTTCCATCGAAATCTAATAAATAAGCTTGGTATTTTTTCATTTGTGATTTTTTCCTCTTAATTCAAATAAGACATCTCGAATTTCAGCTGCTCTTTCAAAATCATAACTATTAGCGGCTTCTTTCATCTCTTTTTCTAAATGCTTAATCTCTTTTTCAATTTCGCTCTTAGAAATAACTTTTCCTTTCTTATTGGTCTCTTGTTCAAATAAATTTTTATTAGATAAAGGAGGATGAATAGCTTTAATAATCGTTTGAGGAACAATCCCATTTTCTAAATTATATTGTTCTTGTATCTTTCTTCTTCTAGCAGTTTCAAAGATACATTCATCCATCGATTTAGTCATATGATCTGCATACATTATGACCTTACCATGAGCGTTTCTAGCAGCTCTACCTGTAATCTGAATAAGAGAAGTTGTACTCCTTAGGAAGCCTTCTTTATCCGCATCAAGAATGCAAATTAAGGAAACTTCAGGGATATCTAAACCTTCTCTTAAGAGATTAATACCCACTAAAACATCATATTTTCCTTTTCTTAACTGATAGATAATCTCTGTTCTTTCTAAAGTTTTAGTTTCATTTTGTAAGTAGGTAACTTTAATCCCTTCTTCTTTTAGATAAGCTGTTAGGTCTTCCGCCATACGGATTGTTAAAGTAACAATCATTACTCTTTCATTATTCTCAATTCTTTTCTTAATTTCTTGAAGCATATCATCGATTTGGCCTAAGGAAGGACGTACTTCAATCTCCGGATCTAATAGTCCGGTTGGACGAATAATTTGCTCGATAACTTCATTATGAGTCTTAGATAGTTCATAAGGGCCTGGAGTAGCACTTGTACAAATAACAGTTTCTGGCAATAAGCTCTCAAATTCTTCAAAAGAAAGAGGTCTATTATCTAAAGCACTTGGTAATCTAAAACCATATTCAACCAAGGTTTCTTTCCTTGATCTATCTCCAAAATACATTCCTCTAACTTGAGGGAAGGTAACGTGCGATTCATCAACTAAAAGAAGATAGTCTTTAGGGAAATAGTCCATTAAACACCAAGGTCTTTGACCGGGTAAACGTTTATCAATGTGGCGAGAATAGTTCTCAATGCCAGGACATCTACCAAACTCTAACATGGACTCGATATCTTGTCTGGTCCGCATTTCTAAACGTTCCGCTTCAAGGTATTTTCCTTCTTTTTTAAAGAAAGCTAATCTTTCTTCAAGTTCTTCTTTAATAGTTACACATGCTTCTTCAATTCTCTTTTTACTAGAAGCATGGTCATAAGCAGGATAAATCGGAAAAGTACGATAATTATCTTTAGTTTTGCCACTTAATTTATCAATTGTTTTAATCTCTTCTACTTCATCCCCAAAACAATCAATTCGAATATAATAATCAGTTGAAGCCATAGGACATATATCAATGATATCCCCATGAACTCGGAAATTGCCGGGAGTTAGATCAAAATTATTTCTCTTATATTGAGCTTCAAGTAATCTCGAAAATAATTGATTGCGATTTATAGTTTCTCCAACCCGAATTTCAAAAACTAGTCCGCTATATTCGCTAGGATCCGCTAAACCATATATAGCGGCTACAGAAGCAACTACAATCGTATCTCTTCTTTCAATAATGGAATTAATCGCTGATGTTCTCAAAAGCTCGATTTCATCGTTCATTAAAGCATCTTTAGCAATATAAGTGTCCGTCTTAGGAATATAAGCTTCTGGCCGATAAAAATCGAAATTAGAAACAAAATATTCAACTCGGTTATGGGGAAAAAGTTCTTTGAATTCCGCATATAGTTGAGAGGCTAAAGTCTTGTTATGAACTAGTACAAGGGTGGGTTTATTTAATTGATTAACAATATTAGCGTCTGTAAATGTCTTCCCAGTTCCGGTAGCTCCTAAAATAACTTGAAATTGTTTCTTTTCTTTAATACCAAGAAGAACTTTTTCAATCGCTTTTGGTTGATCACCAGTTGGTTTAAAAGAGCTTTCTAAGTGAAAAGAAAAAGCTTTATTTTCCATTATGAAGACTTCCCTTCTCGAGAAAGCATCTCTAAATAAGAAGAAAGTAATTCGTCTATTTCGCCATCCATTACTCCATTAACATTAGGAGTTTCATAACCTGTTCGGTTATCTTTTACTAAAGTATATGGACAAAATACATAAGAACGAATTTGACTACCCCATTCAATATTTTTTTGTTCGCCAACAATTGACTTCATTTTAGCGTCACGTTCTTCTATTTTTCTTTGCATTAATTTGTCCGCTAACATTTCCATACAAGTAGCTTTGTTTAATAATTGGGAGCGTTCAATTTCACATTGAACAACAATTCCGGTTGGAATGTGAGTAATACGAACCGCACTTGAGACTTTGTTCACGTTTTGGCCACCCGCTCCGCCACTTCTAAAAGTATCAACTCTTAAATCTTTAGGATCGATAGTAACATCGCTTACTTTACCAAATTCAGGAACAACGTTAATCGAGGCAAAAGAAGTATGACGTCTTGAGTTAGCGTCAAAAGGTGAGATTCTAACTAATCTATGTACACCTTTTTCGCCTTTTAATAAACCATAAGCATGAGGTCCAGATATTCTTACCGTAGCGCTTTTACATCCCGCCTCTTCTCCAGCCTCGTAATTTAAAACTTGCCAAGAAAAATTATGTCTTTCTGCATATCTTCCATACATTCTTAGTAGCATATCCGCCCAATCCATAGCTTCGGTGCCGCCAGCCCCAGGATGAAACTCCATCATTACATTAAGATCATCATATTCACCACGAAAAAGAAGGAGGTTTTGCAGGGATTTTATCTTTTTCTTTAAATCATCTTCGCTTTCAGATAAAAGTTCTCTCATCTCTAAGCTTTCACTTTCCGGGTCAGAAAGCAAACCATTTAAATCATTAAAAGAAGCTAAAATCTCTTTGTAAGATTCGAGGGTGTTTTTTGCTTCTTTTAACTTATTAACAACAACTAAGGCACTTTTTTGGTCACTCCAAAAAGCAGGCTTATCTTGTTCTTCTTCGCATTCTTTAATAGTGTTCTTTAATTTATTAAGGTCAAAGAGAATCACCGAGCTGCGAAACAAGACGAGCAATGTTTTGGGCTTCTTGTTTTAATTCGACTAGCTCTTTCATTTATTCCTTTTTTCCTTCTTCAAGAGGTTTCTCTTCTTTATTTTCTTCTTTAACTTGGTTAATGACTGTAGGTTTTTCCTCTACTGGTTCTTCACGTTTTACTAAACGAACATTAATAAGGTTATAAGCAGTATCAACCGCAACTTTCTCATTCATTTCCTTAAAGAGGTCATAACCTTCATTTACATAATCCTGTAAAGGATTTTTTTGGGCATAACTTCTAAGGGAAATACCTTCTCTGAGGTGCGACATAGTATCGATATGGCCTTGCCAATTTCTATCAATGGTCTTTAAAGAAATTTGTCTTTCCGCCATATCAGCTTCGCTAGAAGGCCAAGTCTTTCGCTTCTCTAAATAAGCATCATAAAGAGCTTCACCTAAATCTTCTCCAGCTTCTTCAAATGGAGCTCCATCATAAGCGGCAGCATTTAAGGAGCCAATAGGGAGGAAAGAAGGCTCAACTAATTTCTTAAGAGCGTCTCCGCTGATAATACCTTCAGCATTATTCTTATCAATAGCTTTTTTAGCTAAGAATAAACCAGTTGTTTTAAAGAAATCATGAATTAAATCCACGATATCTTCCGCCATTAAAATAGCGTCACGCTTCTTATAAATAATGTCTCTTTGTTTAGCTAAGACATCGTCGTAATCTTTTAAATTCTTACGAATATCAAAGTTTCTTCCTTCAATTTGCTTTTGAGCATTAGTAACAGCATTAGTTAAAATGCGGTTTTCATAAGCTTCCCCTTCAAGAGAATCAGTAAATAATTTTCTTAAATTTTCAGGAGCAAATCTTCTCATTAAATCATCATCAAAAGAGATAAAGAAACGAGAATAGCCAGGATCTCCCTGACGTCCACTACGACCACGAAGCTGATTATCAATACGTCTTGATTCATGTCTTTCCGTACCAAAGACGCATAAACCACCAAGTTCTCTAACGCCTTCACCTAACTTAATATCGGTACCTCTACCAGCCATGTTAGTAGCTAAGGTAACTGCGCCTTTTTCACCAGCATGAGAAATAATTTCCGCTTCTCGAGCTTGGTTTTTAGCATTTAATACTTCGTGAGGTACGCCCGCTTTAGTCAATAAAGCACTGATTTCTTCATTAGATTCAACAGAAACAGTACCAATTAAAATCGGTTGTCCCTTCTCGTGTCTCTCTTTTACCGCTGCTACTAAAGCTTTTAATTTAGCTTCATGGGTGCCAAAAATTAAATCAGTATCATCAATACGAAGAATTGGTTTATTAGTTGGAATAACGATAACTTTCATGTTATAGATAGTGCCAAATTCTTCTTCTTCAGTTTTAGCAGTACCGGTCATACCAGAAAGTTTGGTATATAAACGGAAGAAGTTCTGATAGGTAATAGTGGCTAAAACAACAGTCTCTTGTTTAATTTCTACGCCTTCTTTAGCTTGGATAGCCTGTTGAAGACCATCGTTATATTCTCTACCAGGCATAATACGTCCGGTGAATTGATCAATAAGTTGAATTTGACGGTCTTTATCAACCATATATTCAACATCTCTAGCCATAATGTAATTAGCTTTTAAAGCTTGATGGATACGATGAATTAAATCTTCATTTTCGGGATCATAAAGATTCTTAATTCCGAACATTCTTTCCGCTTTATTAGTTCCTTCATCGGTTAAAGAACAAGCTTTATCTTTAATATCGATAGTAAAATCGACATCTTTCTTTAAATATTTAACAAAACGGTCGGCAACCATATATTGCGAAGCTTGGCTTCTTTGGCCACCAGAAATAATTAATGGAGTACGAGATTCATCAACCAAAATGGAGTCAGCTTCATCAACGATAGCAAAATTTAATCCTCTAAGAACACGACCTTCTAAAGATGGAGCCATGTTGTCTCTAAGATAATCGAAACCTAATTCCGAGTTAGTTGTATAAGTAATATCGCAAGCATAAGCTTCTCTCTTTTCGGGAGCGCTCTTAGAAGCTAAGTTAACACCAACTGTTAAGCCTAACCAACGATAGATTTGACCCATCCATTCAGCGTCTCTTGAAGCAAGATATTCGTTAACAGTAACAACGTGGACACCTTTGCCGGTTAAAGCATTTAAATAAACCGCCATTGTAGCGGTTAAAGTTTTACCTTCACCAGTTCTCATCTCGGCGACATCGCCATTATTTAAAACAAGAGAACCAATAATCTGAACTTTAAATGGTTTTTGTTTAAGCACTCTCCAGGCAGCTTCTCTAGCTACAGCAAAAGCTTCATATTTAATATTTTCTAAAGCTTCGCCATCCGCTAATCTCTTTTTAAATTCAACTGTTTTAGCCTTAAGTTCATCATCAGAAAGTTTGCTCATTTCTCCGTCATATTGCATGACAAGGTCTGCCTCATGAGCATAACGATTTAATTCTCGACGTTCTAAATGGAATAGTTTTTCAATGATATTTGCCACGTTATTTTGCTCCTAAAAGTCTTAAAAATCATACCATTACCATAAATGGTAAGCAAATCACAACTTAGTTTTTCCAAAATAAACCTCCATTACTAAATTTATGAAGATGAAAAATTCTTAAAAATTTTTCTTTTATCCGATTAAAAATTGATTTTTCAGGAAAGGGAGGATGGGCCAAAACTAAGAACATTACTTTCTTAGCGCCCGCCCCTTTAATTAAATTTATACATGCTTTCGCGGTACTTCCAGTAGTTAAGATATCATCGACAAAAAGGACCTTTTTATTCTTTAAATCAGTGCCCTCTTTGATGGATAAATAATTACCAATTTTTTCTCTTTCGGTCTTTTTTAAATCACTTTGCTTAATATCTTTATTTTTGATTAAACAATCACAAATAGGTAAAGCTAAAACGGAAAAGATTTCGATTATATGATTAAATCCCCGTTCTTTGTTATGAGCTTCATAGCTAGGCGCAGGAACAAGAGTATATTTCTTAAAAAGCAAACGTAATAAATTTTTATAACGGCTCAAAAAAACATCTTTCAGTTCATAATCTCCACATCCTTTAAACTGATATATAAGAGATTTCATGCTTTCTTCATAAGAATATAAACAATATCCTTTTTCTGTATTTAACTTAATTTTCCTTAATCCTGGTTTAAGAGAGAAATAACAATCAGAACATAGAGAAAAATTATTTAATATTTCACTTGGAGAGGTAATTTTTATTTCCTTAAAACAAATTTTACAAATACTCATTACTCGCTTCGATCTCCTTAATAGCCCCTTCCATCGCTGTTGTCTTCTTATTAGCTAAGAAAAGCACCATTCCATCAGGAGCATCTTTTTTTCTTCCGACTCTTCCGGCAATTTGAATCAATGAAGAAACATCATAAATTTCTTCGTAATCTGAATGAAAAATAATTACTTGTAGTTCTTTGACTGTTACCCCTCTTTCCAAAACACTCGTTGTAACTAAATAATCGATTCTTCCATCTTTCAAGGAAGATATAAGTTCTTTTCTATTTTCGGATTTACTATTTATAAAATTACCCTTCTTATGAAAGATTTTTAGTATTCCTGCTAACTCAATAGATTCGCTAATAGTCGGCGCAAAAATAAATATCGGTTTTCTTTCTTTGGAAAACTTTTTAATCATTTTCATAGTGTAGAAAATTTGATAAATCTTAGGGCCTAATTTAATAGAAGGAACAGGTATGGGATGTTTATGATAACGTGTTCTTAACTCTAATATTTTCTTTCCTTTCTTTTGATACTCTTTTAATAGCTTTTTATTAGGTGTAGCGGTCATTAAGACATGATGACCAGAAATTGCATTATTAAAAAATCCATGCAAAACCTCACTATCTTTATAAGGAAAAGCATCAATTTCGTCTAAAATTAACAAAGCAAAATAGTCTTTATAACGGAATAATTGATGGGTCGTTAGAACAATAATGTCCGCTTCTAATTTATTAGTTGAACCTCCATAAACTAAAGTGATGGAATTATCGCTAAAGACTTCTTTTAGTCGACAATATATTTCTAAGGCCACCTCCCTACGAGGTAAGGCAAATCCTACTTTTCCTCCATGGGTTAAAACATAAGAAATAAGCCCATAAGAAATCTCAGTTTTGCCACTTCCGCAAACAGCATAAACTAAGGAATCAAAGCCTTTTTGATAATTAGATATCAATTCTCTAGAAAGTTTCTTTTGCTCTTTTGATAGTTTAAAAGACAAATGAATAGGGGCTTTGTTTGGTCTAGAGTTTTTCTTTATAACCTCCTCTCCAATAAAAGAGATACAAGCACGACAATAAAGCTCTCCATTTTTGTTTCTCCCAAACTTAGCTAGATCATCATTACCACATCTCTTACAAACAATAGACAAAACAAAACCCTCCACTTCTATATAGGGAGGGTTAGAGAGTTTTGAGTAATTTATTGACCTGTTTTGCTTAAATGATTTAAAGCAGTTTCTTCATCAATTACAGGTATGCCAAGTTCTTCAGCTTTGCTTAATTTAGATCCTGCGCCCGGACCGGCAATAACTAAGTCGGTCTTTTTAGAAACAGAGGAGGAACATTTAGCTCCTATTCCTTCTAAAATTTCGGTCATTTGCTCCCTAGAATATTTTATTAAAGTACCAGTAAGAACGATTGTTTTTCCATAAAAGAAGGAATTTACATCAATAGTATCAGTTCCTAAATAAGCGAAATTTAAACCATAAGAAGAAAGAAGAGAAATTTCTTCTACTTTCTTAGGATTAGCAAAGAAATCAGTAATAGACTTAGACGCCACCGGACCGACGTCTTCAATCTTTAACAAATCTTCTTCCTTAGCTTCCATTAAGGCAGAAAGATTTTTATATTTTCTAGCTAGAACCTTAGCCATTTTCTCACCAACTTCTTTGATACCTAAACCAAAGAGAAGTCTTTCAAGCGATTGTTTCTTACTATGTTCAATTCCATCAAGAAGAGCATTCATTGATTTATCGCTCCAACCATCAAGTTTCTTAATCTCTTCAGCATGGTTAGATAACGTATAGATATCAGGAATGTCATGGAGGAAACCTTCTGCAAAAAGTTCTTCAACAACACGTGTTCCCATTGTGTCTATATCCATAGCATTTCTAGAAGCGAAGTGGATAATGCTTTCTATCTTTCTAGATTCGCAGTTTGGATTTAAACAATAATGAAGGCCTTTTACTTTAGTTAATTTTTCTCCACAAACTGGACAAGTTAAAGGCATAAGCCAAGGGGTTTGAGTACCGTCGCGTCTAGATAAAATTGGACCAGTAACTTCAGGAATAACATCTGCCGCTTTATGAAGAGAAACAATATCGCCAATCATAAGACCTTTTTCTTTAACAAAATCTTCATTATTTAAAGTAGCTCTAGAAACTAGAGAACCAGAAACACGAACTGGTTCTAAAACCGCATTTGGCGTTACTCTTCCAGTTCTTCCAATAGTTAAAACAATATCTAATAATCTAGTAGTTGCCTCTTCAGGAGGAAATTTATAGGCTATAGCCCACTTAGGTTCTTTAGCGGTATAACCTAAAGTATCGTAATCATCAATATTATTAACCTTAATTACTAAGCCATCGATATCATAATCTAAAGAGGCTCTTTTCTCGTGATATTCCTCTAAATAAGAGATGATTTCGTCCGCGTTATGAAGTAATTTTCTCTCTTTATTAGTTCTAAAACCTAATTCATCTAAGAAATCTAGAGCATCGCTATGTTTATGAAAGCCAAGTTCTCTAGCATTAACTAAATAATACCAGAAAGCATCTAATTTCCTTGAAGCCGCTACCTTAGGATCAAGATTTCTAATGGCCCCTGCGGCCGCATTTCTACAATTAGCAAATAAAGGTAAATTTTCTTTTTCTCTTTCTTTGTTAGCGGACGCTAAAGAAGCTTTAGGCATATAAACTTCCCCTCTAACTTCAAAAGAACGTTTTTCTTTTACTCTTAAAGGAACCGAGCCAATAGTTTTAACATTCAAAGTAACGTCTTCTCCAGTAACCCCATCTCCTCTAGTGACGGCATATTGTAGCTCGCCACCTTCATAAATTAAGGACATTCCTAAGCCATCAATTTTGACTTCTCCCATATAGTCTAAAGAAGAAACTCCTAAAGCGGTTCTAGTTTTTCTCTCCCACTCTCTCATCTCTTCTTCGTTATAAACGTTTCCTAAAGAAAGCATTAAACGTTTATGAGGAATCTTCTTAAATTCACTTTGAACTTCCCCACCCACTCTAACCGTAGGAGAGTTTTTAGACTTTAAAAGAGGAAATTGTTGCTCTAAATCTTTTAATTCGTTCATTAAACGATCGAATTCTTGATCCGAAACAGAGCTTTGATTTAAAACGTAATATTCGTAGTTATAACGATCAAGAAGTTTCGTTAATTCTTCTACTCGTTTACTAGCTTCAGAAGTATCCATTAGGCTGTTCCTCCTTTTCGATATGTTCGAGTTAATTTAGGGAAAGTTGATAAGATAGATTTCCTACCTACTTTATCAAATTGAATTTGTAAAATATTATCGCCAATTATACGTACTACCACACCTTCGCCAAAAGTCTCGTGTTCTACATGGTCACCAACGGACCAATCCGTAATGCCATTAGTCTCTGCTTTCGGAGCGGAATAACTAGGCTCTTTTTCTTCATATGTGTCTTCATCTTTAAAATAACCTGAATCAAACGCGGGTTTCTTATTTTTCTTCATAAAATTTGGTGTCCAAGAAGAATTAGAAGAATAGTAGCTTTCTCCAGTAGGAAGAGAAATTCCTGCTTCTTTAAAATACATTGAAGGAGAAGAGCTAGAATCTGTAGCAAAGGAATAGCTTCTATTACAAGAAACAAATAATTTCTTTTTGGCTCTAGTAAAAGCGACATAAGCTAAACGTCTTTCCTCTTCGCTACCATCCCGATCGGTTTCCGCTAAAGCCCTTTCGTTAGGAAAAGCTCCTTCATTCATATAAATTACAAAAACGTAATCAAATTCTAGACCTTTTGCTACGTGAATCGTCATTAACGAGACGTAATTGCCATCATTGATATCGTCTTGAGAAGAAAGTAATGCAACGTTTTGCAAATATTCTTCAAAGTTAGAATCAGGATTCTTATCAATATATTGAGCAATGTCATCAAAGAGGGCATTTACGTTAGCTACTCTATCTTCGCCAACTTCCTCTTCTTCTGTTAAATAATCGAAATATCCCAGCCGTTTGGCCATATTTTGTAAAATTGAGCTATAAATTTCTAAATCATCTTTAAGCTCTTTTTTAGTTTCTTCAAGTATCTCAATAAAGCCTTTAGCGTTCTTAAGCAAATTAGAAGGTAAGGAACTAGGAGCACCCTCTAAAACAGCTTTCTTTAAATAAACATATTCACTTTCATTAGATGCTTTAGCTTCTTCTCTTAATTTATCAATAGAAGTTAGCCCAATCCCTCTTCTAGGAACATTAATCACTCTCTCTAAGGCGATGTTATCTTTCTCATTTAATAATAAAGAGAAGTAGGCCAACATATCTTTAACTTCCATTCTTTCATAGAAGCGTAACCCACCAAAAATTTTATAAGGTATTCCCCTATTCTTAAGAGCCATTTCTACCGCTCTAGTCATATAGGAAGAGCGATAAAGAATAGCAATATTTTTATAATTTACGCTGCCATCTGGTAATTTATTGGTGTTAGAAATAGTTGCAATCTGCTTAGCAACCCACTCAGCTTCATCGTCGGCTTTAGGGAGACAAGCAGACACAATGGCATCACCTTTACTGCCATTAGTAAATAAATCTTTAGGAACTCTTTTCTTATTATTAGCAATAAGTTTATTTGCGGCATCGAGAATTGTCTTAGTTGACCGATAATTTTCGTTTAAAACAACTGTTTCCGCGTTAGGAAAGGCTTTATCAAAATCTAAAATAATTTTTTGATTAGCGCCTCTCCAGCTATAAATAGTTTGGTCAGGATCACCCACAACATAAACAGAAGTATCATAACGACATAATAAACGAAGAAGTTCAAACTGAACGTCATTTGTATCCTGGAATTCATCAACCAAAATATAATCAAAACGGTCCGCCCACTTTTCTCTAATATCTTCTCTATTCTTTAAAATATTTCTCGTATATAAAAGAAGATCATCAAAATCTAAAGCATTACAAAACGTCTTCTCTTGTTCATAAAGCATATAAAACTCAAGTAATTTCTTCTCTATCTCAGAATTAAAGTGAGATAAAGAAATATCTTGAGGATAAATACCTCTATTTTTATGACTATAAATATATTTTGTAGCTTCTTTAGTAAAGGGGTCTTTTTTCTTATAACCTAGACGAACGGCAATATTACTAATCAATTGCTTTTGATCTTCTTCATCGAAAATAGTAAATCCTGCTGGATAAGAAAAAGCACGATGCTCTTCTCTAAGGAAACGAGCACAAAAAGAGTGATAAGTTGAAATAGCTAAATGAGGAGAAGTTCCTAAAATATCTTCCACTAAAGCGGAAGCCCTATTTTTCATTTCTCTAGCTACTTTGTTAGTAAAGGTAATAGCTAAAATCTTTGATGGATCAACATGGAATTCACTAATTAAATAGGAAATTCTATAAGTTAAAACACGTGTTTTTCCACTTCCTGCACCCGCGATAATACGGACATATTGAGAAGTAGTTTTTACCGCCTCAAGTTGGCGATTATTAAGAAGAGTTTCGTAGCTTGGCATAGTTTAATTATCATAACTCAAAATTAGCTCTCCTTAAATAAGGAGAGAGATAAATAAAAGTATTTTTGACCTCTATTTTTTATTTCTCGATAAACACTACCTCCTAGCACAATTTTTAATTGCTAGGTAAACTTAGAAGGGATGTCACCATTTTCTAAAAAAGAACGCACTTCAGAAAATATTGCCATTATGGCTTTATTTTCCGCTTTAACAGGAGTAATGGCCTTACTCATTGCTTTCTTTCCGATGGCTTCCATCTTTTTAATCTTTATTTTGCCTTTATTAAGTGCCTACGTTACTTATGTTATAAAGAAAATTTATATCGCCCCTTACATTATTGGCGCTACTGTCTTTTCTTTATTAATTGGCGCCTTTAATTTACCAGAAGTGCTTTTCTATGTGATTCCTTCTATTTTAGTGGGAAGTACTTTTGGCATTATGTATCGCAAAAGCATTCAAACACCAATCACGGTTTTTGTAACCGCAATTATTAAAGCTCTTCTCGATGCGCTTATCTTTGCTATCCTCAAATATGGCTTTCAAATAGATATTATCCAAACACTATTAACTTTATTTGGTTTAGAAGCTAAGACGGAAGTAACTTCTTTAATACCTGCAATATTTTTAGCGACCGCTTTAGGAGAATGCGCAATAACCGCTTTAATAATGGGGGTTATTTTGCTCAACTATAACCAATTAGATATCATTCAAAATAAGAACAATTTTATTGATATATTAATTCCTTCTATCGGTACATTTTTTGTAATTTTAGCGATAGTGATGAACTTTTTATATGCACCAATAGCCTATTTATCTTTAGTAGCGGCAATTTATTTTGCGACTTGTTCTCTTTCTTTTCTTTTTAAGAAACAACCTTGGTGGATTTATTGTCTTCTATTTATATTAGTTATATCCGTCTTTTTCCTTAGAGCGGCTCTATCTAAATATTTCCCTTCTCTTTCTTCTATAATCCTCTATTCATTATTTTGTTTTATTTTCGATGTTTTAAATCTTCTCTCTGCTTTATTATTAAAAAAGACAAGAAAGGAGGAGCAAAATGAAATTTCTTAAAAGTTTCGGTTTAGGACTTGGAACAATCATCCTTTTGCCTTTCTTTTTAATTGTCATTGGGATCATAGCTATATATGGAGTTGTAGTTTATTTTGTCGAATTAGTCCGGCATTTAATTCGTTTCTTTAAAGGAGAAAAAGGCCCTTTAAAATTAGCGGAAGACAAACAAGTTTTAGCTATCAAAGAAACTAATATGCGTAAGCAAATGGGAGAAGATGTTTCTAAGCAAGAAACCCCCGCTCCAGTAGCTCCAGCTCCAACAAAAGTTTACGTCCAACAAAATTATTATTCTTCCCCAAACTCTAATGCTTATAATGGCGCGCCTAATATTCCTTTCGATAGTTTTGAAAATCCTCCGCAAAATCCCAATAACCTTGCAAATCCCTCCTCAATTCCTAATATTCCTTATGGACAAAGTTCCGTAGGTACTCCTCAAATTGAGCAACAAGAGCCTATTGATGTAAGCGCTCAAGAAAGGAAAGATTCATGATTTTAGTAGGAATTAGTTTAAGTGAATCGGATAAAAGGTTATTAATTATCCTTTTAATAATAGCGCTCCTCTTTTTCTTGCTTTTAGGTTGCCTAGGTATGTTACTTAGAAAAGTAACATCTATGATGTCTAAAAGAATGGATTATGAAATTCATGACGCCGTCGTCTATAGGGTTATTCAAACTCCTGAGCAACTTAAGAAATACGGCATAAAGAAAAATAACGCTCTCTTTTTTAAGCAGTCTACCCCCGCCTTCTTAATTCTCTTAGTTTCTTTAATCATCTATCTAATCTATGGTTTAGTTACTAACATTTGGGGGAGAGATTACTGGGGCGAATTTGGTACTCTCTTCTATGAATTCGATTGGGGTAATCCCGATAATTACTCTAACTTCTTTGGCCTTACTTTATTGTCTAAATTCCCCGAACTAAAAAGTTCACCAACATGGGTAAATGAATTTTGGCCTTCTTATGTTTTAATGCCTCTTTGGATTGCTTCTTTAATTGTCTATTTATTAGCCTGCCAAGGTTATTTAGCAAGGGCCTACTTATTAAATAAACGTTCACATTCTGTCTTTGAAAAAAACCTTGATGATTTCAATTTCTTTGATGACATCAAGGCTAATAGCACTGCTCCATTGCCACCTAACGATAGCGAGAAAAAATAATTAAAGAAACATCGATAATATTTCGTAAAGAACTAACGCCGCTAAAACAACATTTATCCCAACAATAGTCCAAAATACCCGTTTTCTTGAACGAGCTTTTCTTTCCTCTTCTTCTTTAGAAAGAGGTTCTACTTTTGGTAAATCGCTAGTTAAATGTTCCATATTAATACTTTATTGCACTAGAAGTTCTTGGATAAGGTTCAGTATCACGAATATTGGCGACACCAGTAAGGTACATAAGAAAACGATCAAAACCAAGACCGAAGCCAGCATGCTTACAACCGCCATATTTACGAAGATCTAAATACCATTCTAGACCTTTTAAATTACCAAGTTCTTCCATCTTGGCTTTCAATAAGTCATAACGTTCTTCACGTTGGCTTCCCCCTACGATTTCTCCTTCTCCAGGTACTAATAAATCGCAAGCCGCGACAGTCTTTTGATCGTCATTTAGACGCATATAGAAAGCTTTAATTTCTTTTGGATAATTAATTAAGAAGACGGGACCTTTGACAATTTCTTCAGTTAGATAACGTTCATGTTCGCTTTGAAGATCCATGCCCCATTCAATATTAGAATTCTCAAAATGGTGACCAGCGGCAACCGCTTCTTTTAAAAGAGCTATACCTTCTGTATATTCCATTCTCTTAAAGTTGCTATTACGAACTTTCTCTAATTTAGCTAGTAAAGTGTTATCCACCCACTTATTAAAGAAAGCCATCTCATCAGGGCACTTTTCTAAAACCCAGTTAATGCAGAATTTAATACATTCCTCGATTAAATTCATATCATCATCTAAATCAGAGAAAGCAATTTCAGGCTCAATCATCCAGAATTCACTAGCGTGTCTAGGAGTATTGCTCTTTTCCGCTCTAAAAGTTGGACCAAAAGTATAAACATTTCTGAAAGCTAAAGCGAAAGCTTCAACATGAAGTTGTCCACTTACAGTTAAAGAAGCTTTTCTGCCAAAGAAATCATTAATTGGATCCTTGGAATCAGTAGTAACAGTAAAGACTTGACCAGCGCCTTCCGCATCATTAGCGGTTATAATCGGCGTATGTACGTAAACAAAACCTTTCTCTTGAAAGAAAGTATGAATGCCCATCGCTAAAATGCTACGAACACGGTATAAAGCATCAAATGTATTTGTTCTTGGACGAAGGAAAGCTTCTTCTCTAAGAAATTCAAAAGAAGTCTTTTTCTTTTGTAAGGGATAATCATCCGCAACATCGCCTAATAAAGTAGCTTCCTTAGCGTGAAGTTCAAAAGGTTGAGGCATGTTTGGAGTTAAAACAATTTCTCCAACAAAAGATACAGCAGCACCAAGGCGATAATGAGAAACTTCATCAAAATTAACTAAATCTGGAGAGTAAACGATTTGTAAATTCTTAAAAGTAGTTCCATCGTGAAGATGTAAAAAACCAACTTTGCCGTTATTTCGATTAGTTTTTACCCATCCTTCAACGCAAATTTCACCTAATTTTTCTAATTCTTCCACTTTCTTAGCGAAAAGTTCTCTAAGTTGGATTGCTTTCTTTTCCATAGCGCTCCTTCTTTTGCTTTAGCAAAAAATACTGTTTTGATTATAAGAGAAAGACTCAATGCTTAAAAGAGCCATTAATCAAATTTTCTAAAATCGGAAAGTCGCCAATTAGGATCAACTCCTAAAGCAAGGGGAGCAAATAATTTTTCTTCATAAAGAGCTTCCGCAACCTTAGCAATCATTGCGGCATTATCTGTAGTGCACCATAAAGGAGGAATAATTAAGGAGATTCCTGTCCCTTTTACCTTCTCTTGCATTTGCTCTCTTAAATACGAATTAGCGCTAACGCCTCCTGCTAAAACAATCTGTTTAACTTTATAGATTGAAGCAGCTTTTAGTGCTTTATTAACAATCATTCCAATAGCGACATCTTGGAAAGATTTAGCCATATCGTTAATCCGGATATCTTCACCCTTCATCTTTAATTGATTTACAAGGTTAATAACACTAGTTTTTAAGCCGCTATAAGAAAAATCTAAAGTATCTTCGTGAGATAAAGGAACTGGTAAATCGTAAGTATGTTTCCCTTCTTTTGAAGCTTTATCAATCGGTAGTCCACCAGGGTAAGGCATACCCAAGACACGTGCAACCTTATCATAACATTCGCCTACTGCATCATCTTTTGTTTCCCCTACGATTTCAAAATCTAGAGGCTTTCGCATAATAACTAATTCGGTATTTCCACCACTAACAACAACACATAATAAAGGGTAAATGAACTTATCTACAAAAGCATTTGCGTAGATATGTCCCGCTAAATGATGAACAGGAATAAGAGGTTTTTTATAAAGGAAAGCTAATGTTTTGGCAGCTTGAAGACCAACATGTAAACAACCAATTAAGCCTGGGCCTCTAGTAACCGCAAAAGCATCCATATCTTCAAATTTTAAAGAGGATTGTTTGAGAGCTTCTTCCAAACAAACATCAATATTTTCAGTATGTAATCTAGAAGCAATTTCCGGCATAACTCCACCATATTTAGCGTGGACTGCAACTTGTGAAGAAACGACATTAGCTAATAATTTACCATTATCTAAAATCGCCACCGCAGTTTCGTCGCAACTACTTTCAATAGCTAAAATTCTACTCATAATAAACTCCTCATCATATAGATAGCGTCTTCGCCATCATCGTAATACATCTTTTTGATTGTGATATCTTGGTAGCCCATTTTTAGATATAGCGAATGAGCTGCAATATTAGATTTCCTTACCTCAAGAGTAATTGTTTCAACTTTATCTTCGTTACCTAAACAAATTTCTTCCATTTTTTTAAGCAATTTGCTCGCTAAGCCTTTTCTTCTAGCACCTTCTTTAACCGCTATACGATTAATCGTGGCACTATCGAAAGTTATCATAAAATCCAAATAAGCTTGCAAAACCCCTTCGGAATATATACCAATTACTTTTGAACAAGGATTTTCTAATAGTTCATATTCAATCTGAGAAAGCGGCCAAGGATTCTTAAATGAACTCTTTTCTAATGCCACTATATCGAAAGCGTCTTCTTTATTTAGAAACCGTTCTTCAAAGTCCTTCATAGCCTAAATCCTTTAAATAAACGGGTTTTGCTTTCCTAGGATCTTCAACTAAATGAGAAGTATTTTTCATCTTTAACATATTTGAAGAAAGATCAATTTTCTCACTCTTAATTCCTAAATATTCAGTGTCCCCTCTAAGGGAAAAAGAAGGGTGTTCTTTTATATAAGAAAGTACTTTTTCATTTGGCCAAATAGTATCAGAAATAATCACACTATTTTTCCCATAAACTCCAATATAAGAACGATTACCTCTAGCGTTCATCAAACATATAGAATCATTATTTAAGTCTCTCATAGCTTCTAAGGAAGAAAGCATATATAAAGGAACATTTAAAGCAAAAGCTAAGACTTTAGCAACACTAACACTAATTCTAATGCCGGTATAAGAACCAGGTCCTTTAGAGGCTATTACTTCTTTAATGTCTTTAGTATCAAGACCACGCTCTAAAAATAGATCATTCAAAGTAGGAATTAATAATTCGCTTTGTCTTTGCCAACCTTCCGCTTCTTTTGAAGCAATTAGGACTCCATCCTTTGCAACACCAACAGATAAATTTCTATTCGAGGTATCAAAAATTACACTAATCATATCTTCTCCTATAAAGATTCGATGATCTTTTGGTAGTGATCACCTTCCCCAATGAAGGTTATCTCTCTTTTATCTTCACCTAAATTATGAATAATAACTTTTAAATTTGAGCTAGGAATTAAAGGGGCAATATAAATCGGCCATTCAATTAAACAAACGCCGTCACCTTCAATATATTCCTCTAATCCTAATTCAATATTTTGGTTTTCTAACCGATAAGCATCGATATGGTACATGGGGATTCTCCCTTTAAAATAGCATTTCAAAATATTAAAGGTTGGGGAAATAACTCTATCGTTAACATTTAACCCTTCGCCAACACCGCTAGTAAAAGTAGTCTTGCCAGCGCCTAAATCACCTTCTAAAAGAACGATATCCCCCACAGATAAGAAAGAAGCTAAGAGTTTTCCTATTGATTTAGTTTCTTCTTTAGAATTACTAATTATTGTTTTTTTCACAAGAAACCTCCAAATGCTTAAAAATTATAATTCTCGATATGTTAATATTCTACTTATGGAATTATTTGATGTAATTGTTATTGGCGGAGGACCGGTTGGTTTATATGCCGCAAAAGAAATAGAAAAAAGAGGAAAGTCATTTTTACTCTTAGAAGGAGAAGATTTTTTAGGAGGTCAAATCACTAGACTTTATCCTAAAAAAATTGTGGTAGATGTTCCTCTTTTTAAAGAAGGTCCGGCAGAAGATATTATTTCCGCTTTAATTAATGGTATTAACCAAAAAGATCATCTTTTGACAAACCAAAGAGTGCTTTCTTTAGAAGAAAAAAAGCCAAATATCTCCATCAAAACCCCCTCAAATTCCTATTTAGCTAAAAATGTTATTGTTACAACTGGTTTAGGAATAAGCACTCCTAGAAAACTAAATGTTAAAGGAGAAGAAGGTTGTAAAGAAGTCTTATATGAATTAAAAGATCCTCTTTCTTTAAAAGACAAAGAGGTTATTGTCTTTGGAGGAGGAGATAGCGCATTAGATTGGGCTAGAGACCTTTCCTATGTTGCTAAAAAAGTATCATTGGTTCATCGAAGAAATGAATTTAGAGGGAATCCTAAAACAATAGAAAATGTTCCCGTTAATTTATATATGTCCTACGTGCCTGAAGAAATCGTTTTAGATAACGGACACTTAAAGTCCGTGATTATTAAGAAAGTTGATAGCGAAGAAAAAATAACCATTGAAGCGGATTTCGTCTTGGTTAACTTTGGTCAAATACCTTCCCCTTCTACTTTCTCGTTACCTATATCAGAAGAAGGATTTGGCTTATTAGGAGACCTTGAAACCCATAAAATCAAAAATAACATCTATGCCGCTGGAGACGTTTTGTTTTATAAAGACAAGAAAAAAAGAATGGCCCCTGGCTTCCAAGAAGTCGATGCCATTCTTAATGAAATTTTTTAAAAGTATTGTCTCTTGGAATAAAAGGTTTATTTTCATCAAGGAATTTTTGATATAAAGCAAGTATTTTGCTATCTTCAAAAGGAGGAAGACGATGTTTCATTAAGTCTTTTATTTCAAAGAAAGACTTACGGATGGCTTTCGTTAATTCTTCAGGATAACCATAAGTTAAAACATGACGCTCAAATTCTAATTCATCTAATTCTTTTATGGCTTCATTAGGGAATAATTTAAGATCTAAATCATAGTCTATATAGCGAAGTATCCCTTGATCCATAATAGTAGGAGAGGCTACATTCGCATAATAAGTAATCCCCCCGTCTTCTTTAATCATGGAAATGACATTCATCCAAGCATTCTTAAATAAAAGAAAGATAGCGTGTTCTTTCGTCATCCATCTTCTACCATCACTTTCGGTGACTAAAGAAGCTTTCGAGGCTAAAGCCCAAAAATCATCATTCTCCATCACTAAATAAGCGGGAGACCATTCTCTATGTATCAAGCCATCATGTTTATAAGCTTGCACAGTTACCCATTTTTCAAAACGATTATTATCCATAATAATAGAGGCGGCTATAAAGCTCCTGTTGGTATTATAACGAAAATGAAGAAAACTTATGTGATAAAAATTTCTTTAAAAATAAAAACTAAAATAAAATTTATTAACAAAGATTAAATAAGCTAGATAACAACAAGCAAATTTAAATGAATAAAAAAGTATCTTTATTTTTCTTCTTTGATTTGGAGACCTTTTAAAAACATATCCCCTACTTTAATAACTGCTTCTGTCGCAGTTATCCGATTTTTCATTAAGAAATTACCTTGGAATAAGGCTTCTATTGCTCCGGCAAATGAATTAACAATCATCTCACTTGAGATGTCATTACGAAGTATACCCTTTTCTTTTGCTTCAGTTAGAACTTTAGAGAATAAATCCCATTGGGTATTATATGTTTTCAGAAATAAACGATATATTTTTGGATCAGTGACAGATAATTCATTTATTCTCCAAAGCAAGACTCTTCCTTCATAAGAAACTTTTGCGATAGCCATTTTATATAGCTTGCCAATTAAAGTCTCGTTTACTTCGTTATAAATAGTTTTTTCTTTCTCGTAAATCTCTTTTGCGGTTTCTGAAATTATGGTTTTATAGATTTCTTCTTTAGAAGAGAAAATTGTATAAAGTGTTTTTTTAGAAATATGGATTTTGGAACAAACATCATCTAGCGTTAAAAGAGGTCCTTTTTCATTGAAGCAAAGAATAAAACTAAATATAATTTTCTGGCGTAAATTTAAATCTTCTTTTTCCATAATCTAGATAATAACTAAGAATTTTTAATAAACAATCTCTTTTAAAAGAAAGAGCCTCGTCCGAGGCTCATAAACTTTATTTAGAATTATTTAACGCGGATATGAGGTTAAGAACTTCCGCGATGTTCTTTTTCGCTTCCATAGTTGGCGCGGGATTAAAGGGTGTTTCTAAGGGAAGAACCATTAAGTCATCTTCATATCCCATAGCGATATAAGTTTTTCCCTCTCTAATGGCAATAGCCATATCAATGAAGGTTTTATTTGTATCAAATTTAGCTAGAGCTTCTCTAACTTTAGCGGTTAAGACTTTCTTAGTAGTGCTCGGGCCATAAATAACCATGGTTTTGGAGTCACTATATAAGTCTCTACCCGCTAAATTGGTAGGAGGAAGAGCTCTTTTATTGCCTTTTAAATAAATAAGAATGTCGCTACCTTTATAATCGTTGTCAAAATAAAGATATTTGCCTACAAAGACAGTTCTTAGAGCCTTCTTATCTTGAATTTGAGCAGCAGCATCCGCTAAAACGATCTTCTTTCCTTCATAATTGAAGGTATAACAACCTCTAGATCCAACTTTGAATACTTCCTTATAAATCTCTGAATCTTTCAAAGCTTTATCGTCTAACTTAGCTTTCACGCTTCCTTCAAAGTTTTGGCAAGTCTCAGGATAAATATAGGCATTTTGAAGTTCATAGAACTTTTCAAAATATTCACCCATTAAAACATCAACTTTCTTTTTAAAAATGCTACTATAAACAAGTAATCCAACTAAGGATATACCAACACAAATCAAGGTAATAACCATTGACATAGTGCTTCCTAGAGCTTTACTAACTTCTGGAATGCTAGTAATAACCCAACCTAAAATAATTACCACTAAACATGCAGCGGAAATAATCCATTTAATGGTATTTTCTATCTTATATTTTTTGGAAAATAGCTTTCTTTCTTCTTCGATTTTTTCTAATTTTTCATCAGTATAAACGTAAGAAATAACGCCTTTTTTGCCTTTTTCTTTTGTTTCTACTTTCTCTTCTTTTTTATCTTCTATCGGTTCCTTAACTTCTTCTTTAGGTTCTATAACCGGTTCTTCTTTTTCAAAAACTACTTCTGGCTTTTTTTCTTCTACTTTTTCTTCTTTAGGTTCTTCGTTAACAGGTTTAGCGATAATAGTTTCGTCGGCAAAATCACTATCAGGAGTTATTTCAGGGTTAGAAACAACTTCTTCTTTAGTTTCTTCTAATTTTTTCTCTTCCATAATTAAATCCTTTTGCCCTTGCACTATAGCACAAAGAAAGACGATACTAAAAAGGAAGTTGATAAAAATGAAAGAAATTGCCTATTTATTTATTGGGAACAATATTAGAAATATTGAAAGCTATCCTTTTAAGGAAAACTCTTACCTCGTAGGTATTGATAAAGGAGCTTTCCTTTTGGCTAAAAACCATATAGAAATGGATGAAGCTATTGGAGATTTTGATTCGGTTAATACTGAGGAATATCTTCTTATTCAAAAATACGCCAAAAAGATAAGCACTCTAAAGAAGATGAAAGATGATACTGACACTTTTGCGGCTTATCAAAAATATAAAGATTTAGCTTCCTTTATCGAAATTGTTGGAGGAATAGAAGGCAAGAGAATTGAGCACTTCTTAGCAAATTTAAATCTTCTTAAGGAAGATGAGGGAATTACTTTAATTGATGATAATTCCTTTATTAAAAGTTATTCTTCTCGCCCTACTCCATACGTATTTAAAGATAAAGAATATTATTCTTTCTTCGCTATAGAAGATTCTTTAATAAGCTTAAAGGGCTTTGTTTATCCCTTAGATAATTATCTTTTAAGACCAGATGATTCCCTTTGTATATCAAATGAGATTAATGGATTAAAAGGAGAATTATTTGTTCATCAAGGAAGAGTTATTCTTATAAAAAGCAAATTTGATCATAGAGAAAATGATTAAATTAGTCTTTTTTTATTAACCACTTAGAGTAAGATTAAGTTGGCCATATGGCTAGGGGAGCCCAAATAGGGCTGAGAGGTCACAATAGACGACCCTTATACCTGATCTAGGTAATGCTAGCGTAGGAAGAAAAAGTATTTTTTCCGCTAGCAAGCGGATTTTTTTATAGGAGGCAACATGAAATCCTTATTTAACATTCGAACGATTACGGAGATAGCAATTTTTGCCGCTATCGGATACGTCCTTGATTTTTTAGCAGGAGCTTATTCAAAACCCCTCTTCCCAAGTGGAGGTTCTATTGGCTTAGCACTTCTTCCAGTTTTTATTATTTCTTTTAGAAGAGGTCCTCTCGCGGGAATTTTAACTGGCTTAATCATGGGTTTACTTGATTTAGCGGATGGTTTCTACGCTATAGCGGGTACTTGGTGGAAAGCTTTCCTACAAGTAGCTTTAGATTATTGGATTGCCTATCCTTTAGCCGGTTTTGCTGGTTTCCTCTCTTATGCCTTAAAAGAAGATGACACGATAAAAAGAAGAGTAACTATTATTCTTTTAGGTTGTTTATTAGGTGGAATGCTTAAGTTCCTATCTCATTATTTATCTGGTGTTCTCTTTTGGGGAGATGATCAAAGCGCCTTTGCTTGGGGACTTTCTTCATTAAACAAATACACCTATTCTCTAATCTATAACATTGCTTATATGGGACCATGTATCATTGTTTCGGGTGCATTAATGACCTTAATAACCGTTAAATTCCCGAAATTCCTTTTCCCAAACGAAAAAGAAGAAATCTCTAAGGAGGTTAAAGAATGATGAAACGCGCATTATCTTATTTAGTTACTAGTGCTTATGGCTTAATTTCTTTCTTTGTTCTCTATTTAATTTCTGCGATAAAGGGAAGTGAAAGCGATGAATGGGGTAATAGCATTGCTTATGGAAATAAGAGCTATTTAGTTATTTGCATTATCTTTTTTATTTTTACAATTTATGGCATCTATGCTTTAACTAAATGTTTAAAGAAAGAGACAGAAGATAAATCCTTTTTATCTCTTCTAACCTCTACTTCTTTATTTATTGGTTTTGCTTATTTATTAGGATTAACCATTAACAATGGCTTAAAAGGAGAAGACGTCCATTTAATAGCTATTTTATCTGTATTATTGCTACTTCTTTTCCTTTCTTCTTTGCTTCCTCTAGTTGGAATTTTTAAAGAAAAATTCAGTCAATCTGCCAAGAAATAGGCTTAATATTGTGTTCATATAAATAGTCGTTAGCCCTTGAAAAATGGTGTTGATTAAAAAACCCTCCATGAGATAAGGCTAAAGGCGAAGGATGGGATGCTTTTAAAATTAAACGATTGGGGTTTTTAATATATTTTTCAAATTTCTTAGCGAAATTTCCCCATAATAAGAAGACAATTGGCTGAGGCAAGGTATCAACATATTCAAGTAAACGACGGTCAAATTCTTCATATAAGGGACTTTTATGAGATAAAGGTTTCCCTCCAATAACACTTAAATAAGCGTTTAATAGAAGTACCCCTTGTTCTGCCCAAGGAGTTAAATCACCATTCTCCATATTCATTTTTATTCCTAAATCATTTTGAATTTCTTTATAAATGTTTCTTAATGAGGGAGGAATATCTAACCCCCGAGGAACACTAAAAGAAAGCCCCATAGCTTCTCCCGGATTATGATAAGGATCTTGTCCAATAATGACCGCTTTTAAAGTTAAGGGATTAGTTAAACGGAAAGCGTTAAAGAGCAAATCTCGAGGTGGATAAACCACCTTGTTTTCATATTCTTCATCCAAAAAAGCTTTTAACGATTTAGCAAAAGGCTCGTTTTTGATACTCTCGAAAAATAAATTCCAATCTTTTATCATTTTAGTTACCTCTCATAAAGGTTTATAATGCGTTTCGAATGAAAGTCCTTTGGCTCTTTAATCATCCTGCACCTTATAAGATAGATTTTTTTAATGAATTAGGCAAATCTATTGATTTAACTATCCTCTTTGAAAGAAAAACAGAAAGTGATCGTCCTCTTTCTTTTTATCAAAGCAAAGCGAAAAATTTTAAGATTATATTTTTAAAAGGTTGCCCTATAGGTAAAACTAATGATTTAGATTTTGGTTTTATTAAATATCTAAAAGATCCAAGTTTTGATTTTATTGTTATTAATGGATGGTCTACTTTAACAGAAATGACCTCCATTAGATTTTTAAAAAAACATAAAATCCCCTACATTTTCGCTATAAATGGAGGAATTACCCCTAAAAGAGAGAATTTTATAAAACGTAAATTAAAGAATAAAATGATCTCTGGTGCTACCTCATATTTATGCCCAGATAAAGAGAGTGAGAAATATTTATTACATTATGGAGCAGACTCTCAAAGGATTCATTTTTACCCTTATAGCACCATTTTTGAAAATGAAATCTTGGCTGCTCCTCTATCTAAAGAAGAAAAAAATGCCTTAAAAGAAGAACTTCACTTACCTTTAAAAGACACTTTTGTGAGTGTTGGTTCCTATATAAAAAGAAAAAATCCCTTTTATTTATTAGAAGAGATTTGGCCTAATGTTGATAAAAATAAAGAGCTCTATTTATTAGGAAGTGGGCCTTTAAAGAAGAAAATGGGAAAAATTATCCAAAAAAATAAATTGGATAATGTTCATTTGATCCCTTTTAGTAATAAAAAGTTGGTTTTAAAATTCTTTGCTCTATCCGAAGCATCTCTCTTTTTAACAAACGAAGATATCTATGGCCATGTCGTAAACGAGTCTTTCTCGCAAGGAACTCCAGTTTTTGCTTCCTATAAAGCTAATGCCGCGAAAAAGCTCATTGTTCCTAATGAAAATGGTGCCTTATTTAACTTTAATGAAAAAGAAAAACTTATAACTGCTATAAATTCCCCTATTAATGAAGAAATGAAAAAGAAAACGATAGAAACTGCCAAAGAATATACTCTTGAAAAAATGACTATTGACCATATATCTTATTTTAAGAGTCTTAAGAAATGAAAATCCTCTATTTAACTACCGCTATAGAAGAAAATATTTATTCTTCTTTACTTAAAGAAGGTAAAAAAGTTACTAATCCATCAAATGAAAATTTTCATAATAAATTAATAACCTCCTTAAAAGAGGAATTTGAGGTTACTGTTTTTAGCGCTCCCTCAATTAAAACGCGTGGAGATAAATGCAATAATTCCTTTCTCTATTTCCCATATCAAAACAAAATTGAAGCTTTCTTCGCTTTTAAAAAGCTCAAAAAGGCTATTGCTAAGTGGCAAGGTGATTTAATAATCTTCGATTCTTTATCTCGTCCAATAGGTAAGGTATTAAGAGGTAAAAAAGATATTCCTTTATGCCCGATTTTAACTGATGATCCGGCTAACATTTCCAATGTTAAAGAAAAATATATCAAAGCTATTCATAGGAACTGCGATGAGAACGACTTTGCTATCGCTCTAACCCCTTCTTTAGGAGATTTATTTAAGATTAAAAAAGAAAATGTTTTTCTCCTTGAAGGGCTTATTAGAGACTATTTGCCAGAAAAAAAGGAAGTTAAAGAACCATATTTATATTTTGGCGGTTGTTTATTAGCTCGTTTTGGCTTGCCAGCTTTACTTAAGGCCTATCAAAAAGTCAAACCGCCATTCCCTTTATATGTCTCTGGTCACGAAGAAAAACCTTCTTTCCCAGAAGGAGTTACTTTCTTAGGTCAAATAAGCGAAAAAGAACACTTATCTTTTTTGTCTAATTGTTTTATGGCTATCAATCCTCGCCCCTTTAATAAAGAAATCGATCAATACTCAATCCCTTCAAAAATGTTTGAATATTTAAGTTTTTCTCCACGTGTTGCTTCGACTAAAAATAGCTTTTTTGAAAAACATTTTGCTAATTCTATAAACTGGATTAATGAGGGTTCTGACGAGGATTTTTTAAATTTATTTATGAAACTAAAAGACAATCCTGATACTTTTATTAAAGTTAAAAAAGAAGATAAAGAAAAATTAAAAGAGTTATATTCCTATTCGTCTATTAGTAAAGCAATTAAGAATTTCTTTGAGAATAAAGGTCTCTTAAAAAGCTCTCAAAAATAAGCATTGTTTTATTAGTGCTTAAATGTTCTAAGTAATATTCTTGATTCTTTTTTCCCATTAAAGAAATCTCATTAACGGATAAGTTTTCAATTTTCGTTAATTCCTTAATTAAAGAATCTTCGTCCTCCATAGGGAAGAAAGCCCCACCAGCTTCCTTAAGTAAATTTCTTCCATCATCACCAATTAAAGATAAAATCGGCCTCCCTAAATAAAGAGAATAGATTAATTTAGTAGGAATGGTTTTAGAGACAGGAGAGTCCGTCGTCTCTAATTTGACAACATTTGCATAAGCGTTCTTAGAATATCTATAAGCTTCAGAAGCTTCCATAAAACCATAAAAAATAACTTTGTCTTCAAGATAATGCTTTTTACTTTCTTCTTCTAATTTATTTCTTAAAGCTCCATCACCAATAATGTGCAAAGAAAGCTTAGAATCTTTTTCTAATTTACTAAAGGCTTTAATAAGAGGGCTTAAATCTTGTAATCTTCCAAGATTACCGCAATAAACGAGGGGCTTCTCTCCTTCCTTAAATGGAGATGAAATATCTTTGAATGAAGAAGTATTTAGAGGCTGATAAACCAATTTAGAAGGATGGTTAACGCCTATAACATTCTTCATATAATCATCAAATGATGGTGAAGAATATAAGAATCCATCAGCACTTTTATAAATATTGCGAGAGTATTTAAATAAAAAGTTATAAAAGAGAGAATTTCTCTTAGTAATCCCTGTAGCGACAACACTTTCCGGCCATAAATCTAAAACATAAATAGCGAAAGGAAGATGGTGCTTTTTTACATATTTAGAAGCGCCTTTTAAAGAAGTTATAGGAGATAAATTAATGCCTAAAACTAAATCATAATTAGGTTTAAGTTTTCTTAGAAATTTAGATGCTAGACGAGAAAAAGATAAATAATTTTTAATTAAAGAAAGAATACCTTTCTTTCTAAAAGAGGCATTAACTCGGTGCAGCTTAACTCCATTAATTATTTCAAAAGAAACATTCTTATATTCTTCTAATGGTTCTTTAAAACCATAATTAGGTTTGCCAGTTAAAACAGTAACTTCATGTCCTAATTTTTGAAGTTCTTCTGCCACAATAAAAGAAGGCGTCCTTTCTGGGTAATAATATTGTGAAATAAGTAATATTCGCATAAATTGCTTTTTTATTTTACGCTAACTAAGGAAAAAGCCAAAGGAAGGCTTATAATTAACCTTATGTTAGCAAAAAGGTTACATGAAAATCCTATTAAAAGATTTTTTGCCTCGTTAGTTAGGAAACCTTTACAAGTTCTTGCCCCAGTAACTTATGTGAAGGCTCAATATCGCTATATAACTCACCATAAATTAAACTTAAAGAATCCAGTTAGATATACCGAAAAACTCCAATATCTCCGCTTATTTGTCTATCCAAAAAATAAGAAAGTAATTTCTTTAGCTTCTAGAGATGGGGCTAGAGAATATTTAAAAGAAAAAGGATTGGAAGATTTATTAATTCCTTCTTATGGTATTTATGACCGCTTCGAAGACATTCCTTTTGATAAAATACCCTCTCCCTTTATTTTAAAATGCACACACGCTTCTGGTTTTAATGAAATAGTTCTAGATAAAAATAATTGGGGCAAAGAAAAAGCTAGGAAAAAATTCCATCGTTACTTAAAAACGGATTACGGAAAGAAAACCACCGAACCCCATTATTCTCCAATCAAGCCAAGAATTATCGTAGAAAAATTACTTTTAGAAAATGGTTCCTTGCCTAGAGAATATAAAATTCATGTTTTTAATGGCAAAGCTAAAAATTTATATGTCGTAACTGGAAGAGGAGAAAACATTCGTTATAACCAATATTTTATTGATTGGACTCCTTTTGATGGCGCTCAATTTAATGGTTGGTTAAAGACTGATAAACCTTTAGAAAAACCAAAAAACCTTGCAAAACTCGCCTCAATTGCCGAATCTTTAGCGGACGATATCCCTTTTGTAAGAGTAGATTTATACGATATTAATGGAAAAATCTATTTCGGTGAAATGACCTTTACACCAGCGAAAGGAACTTTGATATTTGACGATGATAAAGCAGACTTCCTTCAAGGAGAATGGCTAGATATATCTAAAGAAATGGCCCTTAATACCAAGAAGCATTAGGGAATAATATTTCATATAAAAGTAGACCAAATTGGACTTTTTTATCGCTTCCTAAAGTAGAAGAAATATTGCCACTTTCTTTTGAATATAAATCTTCAAAATTGTCGTAATGGACTGAGATTCCACAAATACCATCGCTTGGAATGCCTAGATTTTTTAAAGAAAAACCATATAAGGTAGTTCCTTCTCCACCATGATCAGTTTCGGAAATTACTTTGCTTCCTTTAACAGTAACATAGTCATATTTAGAACCATTTTTATAGAAGAAATCTATCGACAAATCAAAGGCGCTGATTCTTGGTTCTCCATAACCATAATTAGCTCCCCACCTGCCATCAGTAGAATCGCTACCACCACGATAATTAATAAAGAAATAAGGAGCGTTCTTTATAGTTCTAGGAAATAATTGAGTAAAGCCATTATTTTCGATACAAACGAACGCTAACGAATGATATCCTAGGCAATACATCTGGCCATTATATAATTTTCCTAAGTATCCATCTTTAAAACGAGAATCTACTCGTCCTAAAGAATAATATCTTCCAAAAGCAGGATAGGTGTTAAAGAAATCTTCATCACTCTCATTTATTCTACCAATATGCCAGTCACTAGCCGGAGAAAGAGTAATTTGTTCTTCATTCTTGCCTAGTTTCACATTAAATAAATCGTTACGAACTTCATTATCATCACTCATCCCTTTCCTTGTACCATATGGAGCAATAATGCTAAGTTTTCTCTTAAAACTTAAGGATGAACCATTGGTATTATGGGTAGCAACAAAGGAGATATCGACTTCTCCTTCCTTAAAAAGACTTAAATATAAATTAGAAGCAGTAGCTAAAAGAGAATCGGAAGAAGAAATAGTTAATGTATATTGGTTAGAAAGATCCTTTCCTGCGTCTTTAACTTCAAAAGCAAAACGATCGCGGTAATCATTAAAGTACCAAATATAACCATCTTTCTCGTTACCAACAGCCTCAAAAGATGACCAATTAGTAATGGCAAATTTCTTACTTCCGTCAACACTTTGATCATCAAAAATATCTAAAAATTTATAAGCCAAAGGAGTAAAAGTATTGCTTTCCCCTTTGGCGGCTGTTCCGCTCCAATAGGAAGAACTATCTAAGGAGAATTGCTTTATTTCTTTTCCTTTTTTAGAGCCAATTTCATCATGATTTGTAAAGAAATAATCTTTAAATGTACCGCTTTGGAATTCACCTTGTTTATATGATTCTTCAGTTTTATGACAGGCAGTTAAAAAAGATAAAGCGAGTAATAAAATGATAGCTTTTTGAGCTTTATTTTTGTTATTCATCTTATTTTCCCTCCTTTGAAAATAATTTCATTATTGTTGGAGAAGGCGAATAAAGGCTCCCAACAAGAGTAATAGCAATAAAGAAATAAGGATTTAAATGGATGGGCGAAAAATAATTAGACACCCCAAGGAAGGGCAAGGAATCCATAAATATTGATTGATAAATAAAATAACCTAATAAGAAAGAAAATATCGCTAATGAGGCGGCATTTTTACTATTTTGGCATACGAAACGTTTAATTTGAGGAAAGAGAGTAAGAATAAATAAACATAAGAATATAAAGACAAATATTCCTCCTTCCATTAAAGCGGAATATTCAAAGGTATGTAAGGAAAAGGAAACCCAAGAAACGCTTTCTCCTCCAAAAGAGGAACTAGTAAAATTCGAACCTGTCATTACAGGCATGCCTAAGAGGAAATTAGATAAACCCCTACTCCTTGGTCCAATTAAAACATCGACTACTTGGTTAAGGGCTCTTGTTAATCTTGAATTATCACAAATCTTCCTAATAATCCCTGTCCCAAAAGCGGTATTATCCCCTTTTGAAGCGACCACAAACATATAACCTAAAACAGCAAAAATACCGAAACCAATTACCCCAAAAGCGCCTCTCTCCCACCAAGAAGAAGGAAGAGCTAATTTAGAAAATTTAAAGATTATCGCGGCTAGATAAATAAATATCAAAATAAAAACTGGTAATAAGTTGCCAACCAATACTAAAGAGAGAACACCTATAGAACCAGGAATTATATAAAAAAGGAATTTTTGTAAATCCTTTTTAGGAGAAGTAAAAAGGGAACCAACTAAAAATAAAGAGGATAAAAACATTGGTAACGAAGCAAAATTAATTGTGGTTGTCTTAAATAAGAAGCCGTCTATCGCCGCCATCTCTTTATCTAGAGGATAAGAAACGCCGTCATAGAAATAAACTTTTCCTTTATAAAGTAAGAGATGGAAGAAACCATAATCTACTAAATTGGCAAATAAATTTAGTAAAGAAGCTAAGGCTAAGCCAATAGCGATTGGAAAAAGAATGATGTTTGTTTTAAGTCCTTTTACATTCTTAATTTCTCTAGCAAAAAAGAAGCAACCAAAAATTCCAAATAAAGAAATAAAGTTAGATAAAACCGAACTTATTCCTCCAAAAGAACGCCAGAAATTAGAAAAACACAAAATGAATAAAAAGATGAATAAGGGTAATAAGAAGATTAATAATGTCTTCTTTTCACTCTTCGTACTTCCCTCTTTTTTATCTACAACTAAATACATTGAAATGGTGAGCATAAGACAACTTAAAACTACCATCGCAACATTACTTCTCGCTCCTCCAATATTGAAGCTAATTAGTCCAATAATTATTAAGCCGAGATAGGAAACAACGAGTCGATCGTTATTTTTAATAAAGGAAATAATACCTTTAAATGAGAATCCTTTTTTTGCTTCTTCCATATAATCCTTTCCCTAGAAAGATTAGAAATGTTTTACGTATTAGCCAAATTATAACAAAAAAGGCTAGTTTAAATAGAATTTATGTGTATAGCTTTACATTTTATACGTAAATTTCCTCAAAAAAGTAATTTATTGACTTCTTTATCGCTATATCAGCATTTTTCTTACTATCTAACTAAAAGTTAGATTATAATTGAGACGCTTACAGAGTAAGTGAATATGAATCGCAAAAGGAGATAAGTAAGAATGCCATTCATTGAAGAAATCCACGCTCGTCAAATTATTGACTCCCGCGGAAACCCAACTGTCGAAGTCGAAGTAACAACTGAAAGCGGTGCTTTCGGACGTGCTGCTGTTCCAAGCGGTGCTAGCACTGGTGAACGCGAAGCCCTCGAACTTCGTGATGGAGATAAGAACGTTTATAACGGAGCTGGCGTTTTAAAGGCCGTCGCTAACGTTAATGATGTTATTGCTCCCGCTTTATTAGGAAAAAATGTCGTCAATCAAGTTGAAATTGATGAAACCATGATTGCCCTTGATGGTACCCCAACCAAATCTAAATTAGGCGCAAATGCTATTTTAGGTGTTTCTTTAGCTTGTGCTAAAGCTGCTGCGGACTATCTTGGTATTCCTCTATACCGTTATCTTGGTGGACCAAATGCCAAAAAGCTTCCAGTCCCAATGATGAACGTTATTAATGGTGGAAAACACGCTGATTCCTCTGTCGACTTCCAAGAATATATGATTATGCCAGTCGGCGCAAAAACCTTTAAAGAAGCCCTTCAAATGGGTGCTGAAACCTTCCATGCTTTAAAGAAAATCCTTAAAGCTCGTGGTGACGTTACCGCTGTTGGTGACGAAGGTGGATTTGCTCCAAATGGTATGAAGAGCAACGAAGAACCTCTCGAAGTTCTTGTTGAAGCTATTAAAGCTGCTGGATATGTTCCTGGCAAAGACATCATGCTCGGCATGGATGTTGCTAGCTCTGAATTCTATGATGCTGAAACAAAACGCTATGTCCTTAAGAGAAGCAAGGGTGGCGAATTAACCAGTGATGAAATGATCGAACTCTTAGCTAAATTCGTTGAGAAATATCCTCTCATTACCATTGAAGATGGTTTAAGCGAAAATGACTGGGAAGGTTGGCAAAAACTCACTGCCCGTCTTGGCAAAAAAGTTCAACTCGTTGGTGATGACCTCTTTGTTACTAACAAACTTTATGTTAAGAAAGGTATTGAGATGGGTTGCTCCAACAGCGTCCTTATCAAAGTTAACCAAATCGGTTCTTTAACTGAAACTCTTGATACTTGTGAAATGGCTATGCGTAATGGCTGGACTTGTGTTGTTTCCCACCGTTCTGGTGAAACCGAAGACACCACTATCGCTGATTTAGTTGTTGCTTTAAATGCTGGCCAAATCAAAACTGGTTCTATGTCTAGAACTGATCGTATCGCCAAATACAATCAACTTCTCCGTATCGAAGAAGAACTTGGTGACTATGCCATCTATCCAGGCATGGATGCCTTCTATAACATTAAGAAATAACTTCTTAAAGTTATCCAATTTTGCCACAAGAGTCAGGAACAATTCCTGGCTCTTTTCTTATTTAGAGCCTAAAAAAGTGTTTATATCTACCAACAACGATAAAAAGTTTTAAAATGTGTTTGGAGGGAATCTTATGGATGCTATTAAAACCATTATGACTAGAAGGAGTGTTCGTAAATACAAAGATATTCCTGTTAAAAGAGAAGATATTGAAACTATATTAAAAGCTGCGATGGCTGCCCCCAGTGGTAAAAACAAACAACCTTGGGAATTTTATGTATTAGAAAGCCAAGAAGCTAAAAATGAAGCCGAAAATGTTTTAATTTATGGTCGTTTCCATGCTCCTTTAATAATTATTGTCGCTATCAATCAAGAAAGAACTGATGAAGGCATTCCTCATGGTTTAAGTTATTGCGATGCCGGAGCGGCTTCTGAAAATATTCTTTTAGCCGCTAAAGCGCTTGGTTTAGATTCTTGTTGGTGCGCTATTTGGCCAGACGAAGGAAGAATAAATGGCATTAGAAAAATGCTTAAGATTCCTTATACCATTGAACCATTTGCCGCTATATCTATTGGCTATGCTGATGACGAGGGTTCTCCTAAAGACAAATGGGATGAAAATAAAATCCATATTTTATAAAATCTTTGCAAAACCCTTATATTTTTGGAGAATAAACAATGAAATTATTTGCTAAAGAAAGAAATAGACGTTTAGCTAACGCTATTCTTTTAGTTGTTTTTGGTATCTTAATGAGTGTCTTTAGTGCTTTTGCCGCAGAGCTATTTGCCTATACCGTTGGCACTATCTTTATTATTATTGGTATCTTCTATTTAATCTGTTTTTTCCTCGGATTCTCTTTCTTTAATCCCTTTATATTATTACAAGGTTTGCTTAATTTATTAGTGGGCTCTATCGCCATTTCTTCCCCTGGCACTTTTAATTCTTGGATCTTCTATTTAGTCGCGTTCTTTATTATTTACCAAGGCATTCTAGAAGTGTCTTATAGCTTTGATTTAAAGACATTTAAAGTAAAGAATTGGTGGTTTGATCTGCTTTACGGCATAGTAATGATCGCTCTATCTATTACCTTAATAGTTCTTGAAGTAATCAATGTTATTCAACCATCGATTTTGATGATCTTCGGCGGCGTATCAATGATTGTTTCTGGTGGTTTTGAATTAATCTTAATATTAGCTCTCCATAGAACCTTCAGAAGAAGATTCGAAAAAGATGATAACGACCATGACGATAAAGTCGTTTCTGAACAATAGGTAGAAATCATGATTAAAGGAATTATTCTTTTAGCGGACGGCTTTGAAGAGGTAGAAGCTCTTCAAACTTATGATGTTCTAAGTAGAAATAAAAACTTCGATGTTGCTTTAGTATCAATCAATGGAAAAGAGGCTATCTCTAGCCACCACCTCCACTTAACTAATTTAATAAACATCAATGATATTAATTCTAACGATTATTCATTCCTTTGTTTGCCAGGCGGTAAAAGAGGAGTTGATAATTTAGCTTTATCTCAAAGAGTTAAAGAATTAGTTTTAGAATTTGCGAAAGATGGCAAATTATTAGCAATGATTTGTGCCGCTCCAAGTATCGCTATTGATTTAGGACTATTAGAAAATAAGAAATTTACCTGTTTACCTGGTTTCCAAAGAGGAAAAGAAAATTATTTTAATATCGGCGTTGTAAGAGATGAAAATTTTATAACCGGCCACTCTATGGGATATACCCTAGAATTTGCGAAACAAATTATCCGTTACTATTTCGGCGAAAAAGGTGTAGATGATATCAAAGAAGGCATCTACGGTTAATTAAACAATATTTTTACGAATATATTTGGTTAATGGCCCAGTGCCGTAATTAATTTTCGATGTTAAGCCAACATAAGCCATTCTGCTGTTAGGGTTAATTTTAAAATAGGCGCCAACCCAACCATCCCAGCCAAATTCACCATTTTTTACAAACGTATCCTCTAATGAATCGTCTTTCATAACTCTAACTAAATGACGATAATTAGTTCCCTTTAAAGGATTCCATAAAGCATAGTCTAGAAGGTTTGAATCATATGGTTCATTTTTAAGAGACAATAGATCAATTGTAGATTGCTTAATAAAACCAGAAGAAGGATCAAAAGCTTTAGCGAATTTAACTAAATCATTGAAAGTAGAAAATAGACCAGCGCCTCCACTATAGAAAGGTTGCATTTCTCCGTAAGGAGATGTGCCTAAATATTCGCTATAGTCAGGTTGAAGCACCCCTTCTTCATTTGGAGAATAAACAGGCATCAAACGATTCTTTTTATTTAAAGGAACGTAGAAATCAGTGTCCTCCATATTTAGAGGTTTAAAGATTCTTTCCATCATAAAATCTCTAAAAGATTTGCCACTAACAACTTCAATAATTCTGCCAACTATATCAGCGCTAACTCCATATCTCCAATGAGAGCCTGGATCAAAAGCTAAAGGAGAAGAGCCAACTCTAGAAGCAAATTCTTCTAAAGTCATTGCATTTTTGGTTCCTCTTCTTTTGGCTATTTCCGCAAATAAATCAGTGACAACTTTCCCATTGAAACATCTAGGATCGGCATAAGAGAGACCACTTCTCATATCTACTAAATCACTAATAGTTAATAATCTTGTTGTGTGATGAAGGCTATTTTCATCATCCATATAAGTCGCATTTTTAAAAGCGGGAATATATTTTTCAACGGAATCAGAAAGACTTAATAGTCCTCCATCAAGCAAGAAGGAAAGAGAAATCATCGTAAATACTTTAGTGACACTAAAAATTCTAAATATGGTTTCTCTAGAAATATCACCTTGAGAGTTTGAGACTTTACCTGCTTTAGAAAAGAGAATTTCTTTTCCATCCTTTAAAACGCCAAACATGTAGCCTTTAAGAAGTCCTTCATTGACTTCTTTACTAATCGCTTCATCTAATGCATGTTGCGTCTTAACAATATCCATATATTTCCCTCAAACAACTTTTAATATTACCACAAAAGGCCTTTTGATTCTTATTTTTAGTAAGTTATAGAAATAATTTGACAAATAAAAAGAAGAAATAGAAAAAAGAAAATTTTAAAAACTTAAAAAACTATGCAAAAACCACTTAAAAACTATTTTGAAGACTTTTGATTCTCTTTTCGGGAAACAATTGAAAATCCCCAAGCAAAGGCAAAGGCAATATAGAAAAAGAGTGCAAATATAGCGCTTATAATACTCTTCCAGTTAATTGAATTATGTAAAATACCATTAGCAATTGTACCCGATAAGAAGGTAACACAAAGTATTAAGGAAGCTACTCCAAAGAAGCCAGAGGTTTTTCTAAAATGACCATATCCGCAATAAGAGGAAATGCCAGATATTCCGGCCAACATTTGGAAGGCAAATAAGACTAAAGTAAAAATAATTGTTACAGTTAATGTTAAAGGAGAATAAGAAATAGACCCATTTGTAAAAGAGAAAATCATTGCTATTAAATTAGAAAATCCGGTTCCAATAAGGCCAACACCCGCTACTAAATAAAGAAGTCTAGAACTTCTAATCGCGGAGCTCTCTTCAGCCCACTCTGCAAAAATAGCCTGACATTTCTCTTTAACAAGAGGTTTTTCATTATTCTTCTCATAAAAAGAAACTGAATTAACTCTCTTTCTATATAGAATAGTTCTAGTTTTTTCTTCGCTTGGTGAGATAAACATTAAGGTAACTGCTTCCCAAATAAAAACCCATCCAGTGATATCAATAATCTCAGATATAAGTTCTTCGGTGCTACCTTCGCCAAACCATCCAGCGCCTCTTCCTAAGTTCATTAATATTAAGCAAAGTACTCCTGCCATGATTAATAAAGCAATTTGAAGTCCCTTTTTTCTTGTTTCTTTTAAAACACCATAATGACCAATCTCAATAGAATCGTTTAAAGCGGTTAATAGTTCATCAGGTTTATTTCCTTCATAATCATCAATCACAAAATTAATATCCGCTTTATAACCTAAAGGGATTTTAGACAAGGTCTTAGAAATATTTTCTATGATCGTTCCATCAATAACTGGATTCTTTCCTCCACCATACTCGACCTTCAAGATATCGGAGGCTTTTTCAAAATGAAAACATAGATGAACAAGTTTATTCTCTTCATCGACATCGTAATATTTTTTAAATAATTCAATTTGTCTCTTTCTAACGGGACTAAGGTATTCTTCTTTTTTCTTCATAGCAATCTCTCTAACTAATATTAAAACTAGAAAAAATCGTTGCAATCTTATTTATAAAAAACGTTTTGGCTTGATAATTTTGTCTTTAGTTACTATTTATGACTTATTAACTTGCTAAGCACTCATTCATCTTAGACAATCTAGAATGAAAGAGAAATTTATGGATGATATTGAAGCTAAATATAAGCCAATACCCTTCTGGAGTTGGAATGACCTTTTAGAAGGGAAAACACTAAAGAAACAAATTTCTTGGATGAATCAAAATGGCATTGGCGGATTCTTTATGCATGCTAGAGGCGGTTTGCTCACCTCTTATCTAAGCGAGGACTGGTTTAAGGCGATAAAAACATCCTTAGAAGAAGCTAAAAAGCTCAACATGGAAGCCTATGCTTATGATGAGAATGGTTGGCCTAGTGGCTTCGCTGGTGGAGAGCTATTAAAAGAAGAAAAATATCGCGATCGCTATCTAAGTTATTCAATCTCTTCTTTTGATGAAAAAGCTTTCATTTCTTATTCACTCAGTGAGAACAAACTAAGGAAAGTTAACAAAGGCGAAAAAGTTCTTAATGTCTACCTCAATGTCTCTACTTCTACCGTGGATATTTGTAATAAAGAAGTAGTCAAAGAATTTATTAAATTAACGCACGAGAAATATAAAGAAAATGATCCAGGTACATTACGTGGTTTCTTTACTGATGAACCGCAATATTATCGTTGGGGTGTAGCCTTTTCTCCTTGTCTAATTGATTATTTTAAAGAGAAATATGACGAAGATATTAAAGAGAACTTAGGCCTTTTATTTGTGGAGAAAGAAGGTTATGAACGCTTTAGGTATCGTTATTGGAAGGGAATGCAAGAGCTTATGCTCTCTTCCTATGGAGAACAAATTTATACCTGGTGTGATAATAATTCCTATAACTTAACAGGCCATTATGTAGAAGAAACTTCTTTATCTGGTCAAATGGATTGTTGCGCCGGAATTATGCCTTTTTATGAATTTATGCATATCCCCGGAGTTGATCACTTAGGGAGATGGTGCCCTGATATTTTGCCAGCCAAACAAGTTGGTTCTGTTGCCTCACAACTTGGCAAAAAGCAAGTTTTAGCGGAAGCCTTCGCCGGCTCTGGTTGGGATGTAACCCCTATAGAACTAAAAAGAAATATTGAAGCCCTATATGTTGGGGGAGTTAATTTACTTTGTCATCACCTTCTTCCATATAGCGAATATGGTCAAAGAAAAAGAGATTATCCTGCGCATTTTGGCCCTATTAATGAATGGGTTATTCATGGATTTAGAGAATTTAATGACTACCTAGCTGCATTAGGTTACTTCCTCTCTAATAGCGAAGAGAAACCACAAATTGCTATTCTCTCACCAATTAGAAGCGCTTATTTACTTTATAAAAAAGATAGTACGGACGGATATGAAGGGCTTAAGGATATTGAGCTTCCTTTCCATGAACTTCTTAATACTATTTCAAATAGACATCTTTCCTATCATTTGGTGGATGAAAATATCCTATCAAGACATGGAGCGATAAAAGGTAATAAATTGATATGTGGAGAAAGAGCCTATTCAACCTTAATCTTACCAAAGCTACTAACTATTGATAAAAATACTAAGAACCTTATAGATAATTTCCTTTTAAAAGGGGGTAAATTATCTCTACCTTATGGTTTGCCTTCTTATTTAGAAGGAGAAAAATATGATTTCTCTTACTGGAAAGAAAATCTTCCTTTAACGGATATTAGAAATATTGATGGTTTTGAATGTAATGATTCCAATGAATATCGCCTAGCAAAAAGATTCGACAATAAAGGGAAAGAATTTATTTATATTGTCAACGTTACTGACCACGAAGTACATGTATCTTTTCATAAAAAAGGCTTCACTAGTTTCCTTTCATATAATCCAAAAAATAAAAAATACACTGCAATTCCCCTATATTTTTCTTTAAAGAAAGGTGAATCCAAGATTCTTTACTGGGGTAAAGAAAAAATTAAACCTAAAAACAAACTTAAACCTTTAAGCCTAAATAAGAGCTTTGTTGTTGAATCATTTAAAGAAAATTTCTTAACTTTAGATAATCTTCAATATTCTTTTGATAATAAAAATTTCTCTCTTCCTAATTACCACCTTGATGTTCTAAAGACTCTTTTAGAAAAAAGATATCAAGGAGACTTATATCTAAAATATTGTTTTATTGTTAAGCAAAAAGTTGGCCCAATAAAACTGGTAGTAGAAGATTCTAATTTAATTAATGTATTTATTAATAACAAAAAGATAACTGGTTCTTGGAAATCTAAAAGAGAACATACTTTTGCGATTTACGATCTAAAAAATGATTATAAAATTGGTAAAAACGAAATCGTATTAAAGTTAAACTATTATCAATCTGAGGATGTTTATTACGCTTTATTTGGCGAAAATATCCAAGAATCACTTAAAAATTGTTTAGTTTATAAAACGAATATAGAACCTATTTATATTAAAGGACAGTTTGGCGTATATGGCGACTTTACTTCGAAAAACGAGGTTGTATATGGGAAAAATTTCTATATTGCCAAGCCTAAAAAAGTAATCTCCTCTCTAATTGAAGAAGGTTTCCCCTTCTTTCATGGAGATATAGTTTTAAGTCAAAAAATTAAAACGCAAAATACCTCTAAACAATTAACATTTGATAAAAATTTCTCTTATATAAAGTTAATGGTGAATGGCCATAAATTAAATCACTCAGTATTTAGTTACGAATTTAATCTTTCTAAATATCTAAAGAATGGTAATAACAATATTTCTATTCAATTAACCGTTTCGCCAAGGAATACTCTTGGTCCTCACCATAATAAGGACGCTAACGCGGAATTTATATCACCTTCGTCATTCGAAGAAGTTGTTGATCCTAATACTTATTCATTTTTAAAAACTATTCTTTAAAAAGAAATTATTAAACTAACTTCATACTAAAAATCTCGCCTTATTTTCTGTTCTTGTTAATTAGGATTAGTATTTCAATAATAATTTTTCGGAGAATTATTATTTTAATAAGACATAAAATGTGTTCTTGCCCTGACTATATTTTTTGACTTTTCCATTCTTTATGAAGAAAGCTATTGCTTTTTCAACCGCACTGACAGAAATCGTTGGACAAAGCTCCGCGATATCGGATTTAGTAAATTTTCCAATTTTAGTTTTAAGCGCGTTCTCGACAAGTTCTGTGGCTGTATTTTTCTTGCTAACAAGACTCAGTCTTTCCTCTAAATCACTATAGGCGGAAAGAATCGTCATTAGAATATATTTTATGAAAGGGGTCGGATCATCTTTCCCCTCATGCCAATTGATTTGACTGTCATATAATGCGTCATAATACAAATCCTTATATTTAGCAATTTTGTTTTCAAGCGATATGTATTTCCCAACAAAATATCCCGAACGATACAAAAGTAAAGTAGTCAAAAGTCTACTCATTCTGCCATTACCGTCACAAAAAGGATGAATGCAAAGAAAATCGTGTATGAAGATAGGTATCAATATGAGCGCATCAACACTCCCGTCTTCTATTGCTTCGTTGAATGTTTTGCAAAGATTTTCAATCGCCATCGGCGTTTCAAACGGATCAAGTGGCATAAACAAAACAGTCTTGTTTCCATTTTCATCTATAGCGGAGATCTCGTTCTGTGAGTTTTTAAAACGGCCTCCAAAATTCACTTCAGTATTGTGAGAATAGAGTATTTTATGAAGTTGCAAAATATAGTTAGGACTCAACGGAATGTACTCAAAACTCTCATTAATTGTGGCGAGTGCGTCGCGATATCCTGCAATTTCTTTTTCGTTTCGGTTCCTCGGAGTCGTCTTTTGTAAAATCAGTTGTTTTAATCTTGTCTCAGTTGTTCCAATACCCTCAATCGAATTGCTAGCTTCAGTACTTTGAATTTTGACAATTTCAACAAGTCTATCAAGCTCCAATTGCTTTTGAGAAAGGTACAAATCTTGTCGCCCTTTCAACTCGTGAATCTTAACAAGGTATTCAATAATCTGACTATCCCATTTACAGTGTGCAAGTTTTTTATAATCGAATTTTCTCATTTCTAACTATTTTCTCGTAAATTATAATATTTTTTACGAGAATAGCCAATAGGATACGAGAATGAAATTGTTAACCTCGAAAAAAGTTTTATTACAAAAAGGTGTACCGCAATTGTTTGTTACATTCATTTTAAAACTAAAAGTTACTTAAATTATCGATTTTATTGTTAGCATAATCTAATCTTATCTTCCTCAATTTGCCGTTTAAAAAAATCATCCATTCTAGAACCAATAAAAACAATGTCGACTTCTTTTCCAAGCGCATCCACTAATTCATCTTCCAAAAAGCCCTGATCAATGAATGTTTTAATGTTTCCAGATTCGCAGTAAATATCGACATCACTTGTATTATTTGCCTCACCTCTAGCGTAACTACCAAACAAATAAATTTCATGGATGTTATGTTTGGCTAAAATAGGAATTATTCTTTCCTTGATCTGTTTGATCGTTAAGATATTCGGATTGATATCATTAGCAATTAAAGAATAAATATACTTATTCATGCTAGGAACACTTGTTAACTTATCAATTACATTTTTATCATCTTTGCGTACGCGAAAAGGAAACATTTTGTAATTTTTTCTATTATAGTCATCTACGTATTCTTTTTGATTAAATGCCATAATTTCTCCTTTCAAACATATGTTATCATATGTGTTAATTTCTTACAATAACAGCCCTAGATGATTTGAGTGCCCTTAGAATTTTTCTTCAACCTGTCTTGTTTGATAATTTTTCATTACTTTTTGCCTCACTACTTCTTAAATGTGAATATTAATAAACTCCTTTCCTAAGTTTGGACGGTATCTATTTCCAAATTTGGCTAATAATAAATACTAAATTTGTTATGAGCGATTTTAAAAAATATCACAAAAGAAAGACTTTCCATTTACCAAGATCCGAAAAGAATTTAGGGGATATTTTAAAAGGATTGTCTTTTTCTAACTTTAATAATGCAAAGATTTTACCATTGCAACAAAAGGCTTACTGCAATAATACAATTATCAAATTCCTTTGAATGGAACAATAAGCGTTTTATCGGATAACGCACGGAGAATGTTTAATTGAATAATCAATAACTTCTTTTATGTGTCTTTCAATAATATTTACACATCAACTTTGGAAATTCCACAGTTCAACTTTGGAAATTCCACAGTTCAACTTTCGATTTTCATAAAAAATGACATCACTACATTTAATTTCAAATAAAGCCTTTACAAGCGCAAACAACTTTATATCTCTTTCCATCAAAGCAAATTCCTAGAAGTGTTTCGTGGACATCATATCCTAAAATTTTGTAAATATTGCTCCCAATAAATTCAGATAATGGTGATGTAACATACGACAATCCTTTTATATTATTCATTCCAGATGTATTTTTTGGGTATTTTAAAAACCAATATTCATTGTTATAAATAATGCCTTTCTTTTCGCCTGCTCTACCACCATATTCAAGATTTCTTGGACTTAGTTTCGAATTTGTGAAATCTATTATTTTAATCATAAGCAATATCTCCTAGTTAATTTCTTCCATTCGGTCTCTCTTAATTGGTGATTAGTTGTTTCTTTTTTTCCTTGCGAATCAATAGCATCGGCAATATTCATGTATAGTCCATAGTCTTCTAAAATATCAGCCTTTTCTGCCTCATCAACAAGAGCTTTCATTGTTTTGGATAATTCAAAATCAATTTCAATATCATTATTTATATAATGATAGGAACGATTGCGATATATATCTTCTAATATCAAAGAAGTAATGTATTTGTTTATATTATCAGTAGTTAAAATTTTGTTCATAAGGAGTTTATCATCTTTTCTTATCCTAATTTTTAAAGTTCTATAATTATCTTTGATAAATTCATTAATATATTCCTGTTGATTAAACATAATTGATATCCCCTGAATATAAAATACTACATTTGGGGGCAAATGTAAAAACAATTTAAAAAACACCCGATAAACGAGTGCTTACTACGTTATTGGTGGAGTCGAGGAGAATTGAACTCCTGTCCGAAGGGTATTCAAGATAAGTATCTACAGTTTAGATTTCTTCGGTATTTAATTCCCTTAAATGAAGAAACCGAGTTAAGGGAACGAGGCTAAGGATTTTCGACGTTTTAGCTAAGCCAACTAAAGCGCTTATCGCTTCTTATGACATTTCTTTTAAGCTAAAGCGATAAGTCCTAAAGAAATGTGCTGCTCCTAGATCGATGCTAGGAATCCCGTAGGATACTTAATTAAGCGCAAGCATACGAAGAACGCATAGCATTCTTCGCAAAAATGAAACTGTTGTCAGTTATTATTGTTTGGTGTTTAAGCTCACCACGCCACTGCAACCTATGTCAAATGGCCCTCCGTCAAAACCGGAACGACCCCAGAACACGCTCTAAAAGAGCTTTATTAATATATACTTAAAATCGTCAAAAAACTAGTTTTCTAAGGAAATGTACTTATCCGTGAACAAGAAACATTTGCTCGTTAAAGTAACATCAATAGACTAATAGTCTATTTTATTGCCTCTGAAAACGAATAAAAGTTTGTATAAAGACTAAATTTAGTATAGAGTTTTTATGCATTTCAAAGGACTTAAAAATGGCCAAAGCTAAAGCAGTAAAAAAGAAAAACACTAATCCCGTATGGGGAAAAATATGGAGTAAAGTTAAATTCTTCTTTCTCTCCCTCTTCTCTAATGACGCTTGCGTCGAAGGAAGAAAATCTAAATGGTATTATCCATTAAGTATCGCGATTGTTTCTTGTGTAATCGCTACTATTCCTACTTTATCAACTTATTTCTCTAAAAGCGGAGGAAGCTTCTTAGATTCTCCTCTTTATAATTTTGAAATTGGTTTAACAGAATTCTCGAAGAATATGGACGCTAAGAATTTACCATTCAAAATTTCTAATGATGGTCAATTAATGATTGATGGAAATTCAAGTGAGAATAACGAAACTGCTTTTAAAGATCTTTATACGAAAGTAACGATTGATGGTACTGAAAAAACGTATCCTTATTTTGCTCACGTTTATAAAACTACTAACGCTACCTTAAAAGCAGACTCCACTACATCTAGTGAATCTTCTTCCGTAACACCAACTATTCCTAGCATTACTAAAACTCAAAAGGTTGATTTTGCGGTTTATTACGCTCCAGAAGATTCTAGTGCCGTAACTTATGCCACTTCTATCGTCTTAAAGAGTTTAGATCCCAACGCAGAAATGTTTGGCGAAGATATTAAAAATTACCAAACGAACTTTATGGTTTTTGGTAAAAATGATTTCTATGCTTGTAAGCAACCAAATGGCGTTGCCTCTAATCCGAAAGCGGCTATCGCTTGCAAATACAATAATTCCCAATTAATTGGTAAGTCTCTTAAGGAACTTTATAGCAAAGACTTTAATGGAAATGCTTATGATTCTTCCTTAAATTCCTCTCAAAAGAGAGAAGCAATCACTTCTTCTTGGAGAAATGTTTTTTCGGCCGGTTGGGACGATACAAGAGTCACTCTTGGATGGCATTATACTGGTATTGCTTTTGCCATTAACGTTGGCGCTACTTTCCTTTTAGGACTTATGGTCTTCCTTATGACTAGAGGAAAGAGTAATCCATTTAGAATCTATACTTTCTGGGATTCACAAAAGATTGCTTACCACGCTTCTATGGCGCCAGCTCTCTTATCCTTATTAGGATTTATCCCTCTATTAAGTAACTTTGGACTATTCCTCTATATGCTCCTATTCGGCGTACGTATTATGTGGATGTCCACTAAATCACTACGTCCATATCAAGAATAATTAATTGATATATATATTAAAGAAGACCGCGAAGGTCTTTTTTATTTTGCCTTAATAGTCTTTCTTCCGATGGAAGAATAATTAAAATGTGGGAACGCATTTAGTGAGAAGATATTTCTTCCATCGAAGATATATCTTCCTTCCATATTTAATAATAAATCGTTCTCTTTAATTTCTTTAAATCTACGGTCATTAGTTAAGAATATAATTGCGTCCATTCCTTTGGCAGCTTCTAGGACACTAGAAGCAAAATCAATATTAGGAAAAATTCCCTTAAATGCTTTTCTTGCCATTAAAGAATAATCAAAAGCCTTTATTTTGGCGCCTTCCCTAATTAAAGAAGAAATAATATCAATACTTAAAGAAGAACGAATATCGCTGATACCTTGTTTATAAGCTAAGCCTAAAACTCCAATCTTCTTATTTTTTAAAGAACCCATCTCTTTTTTAATTTTATTTAAAAAGTAAGTCGGTTGAGATTCGTTAATTTTTATCGTTTCTTCTATAAGAGGTAATGGAGAATCATTTTTATTAGCTAATTTAGCTAGAGCTACTGTATCTTTAGGGAAACAAGCTCCTCCATAACCTATACCACTTCCTAACATTGAGGAACCTATTCTAGGATCGCTTCCTATTCCCATACTAACATCAAGAATATTGGCACCTATCTTATCGCTAAGTCTGGCTAAAGAATTAATAAAGGAGATTTTAGTAGCTAAAAATGAATTCGCGGCATATTTAGTTAGTTCCGCAGAAATGTTAGACATTTCAAAGAAAGGAACGCCGGCATATAAAGCATCTTTTCTGATTTCTCTAATTAAATCAAAATCGCCTCTATTAGAAGCCCCTATAACCATTCTATAAGGATTCTTTTCATCAATATAAGTTGTTCCTTCTGCCACGAATTCTGGAAGAGAAATAACGTGGATTTGCATAGGGTATTTAGATAATTTATTTTTTAGGGAGTCCGCAAAACCAATTTCGACAGTAGAACGAATAACGAAATAGATGAGATCCTTTTTGCCTTCTAAAAGAGGCAAAAGATCCTCAATTGTTTTTTCAATTATCGAGGTATCGCATTCTCCATTTTTTCCTTTTGGTGTCGGAAGAGCAAAGAAGAATATATCAATATCCTTTAAATCACTAATTTTACTAGTAGCAACCCATTTTCTTCTCTTCTTTTGGAGAACTTTAGCTATCGCATCTTCATCAAAAATAAATTTATCTTCATTTAATTCTTTTATTTTTATTTCATCTATATCAAAGCCAATAACTTCGTGAGATAAAGAAGATAAAACCGCCATATTAGCTAGTCCTACATAACCTAAACCTAAGAGAGCAATCTTCATTATTAGTCTCCGTAATCTGACCCACGACTTTTATCTTCGACATAGATACATAAAGAGTCGGCGATATCAATAACTTCTCGATAGATATATCCTTCTTTAGAAATAAAAGGCGATTCAAAATTCCAAGTAAATATAACGTGTTCGTTATTATCAATTATTCGATATATTTCTTTTAATAAATCAGAAAACCTTTCTGGGCGCTTCTCCTTATAACCCATTAATCCTTCATAAAAACCAGGTTCAACATAAAAGATATGCCCATCCTTGTTTTTATATGCGTTGCAAAATGGATTATTATTATCTAAGAAAGCTTCGTAATCTTTAAATTCTGGATAAATCATAACTAATTATGTTAATAATGATAAAACAATAAAAGGAGGAGAGAAACAAAATGGAAGAAAAAAGCGTAAAAGACATCAAAATAGTTTTCACTGATATCGATGGAACCTTATATTCACATAAAAGTAAGTGCGTTCCGGAATCCGCTATAAAAGCTATAAAAGAGATGCAAGAGAAAGGAATTAAAGTATTTCTTTCTAGTGGTAGAAATTATTATCTAATTAGAAAAAGCGGCATCCTCGACATTATTAAACCAGATGGACTCGTAATGATGAATGGAGCAAGTGCGCAAATTGGTGATGAGATGATTTATAAATATCCTATTCCCCCAATAGTTGTCGATGCCATGATTAAATTCTCGACTCGACTAAAATTCGGTTTAACCCTTATTGAAGAAAAAGAAGGACATATCAATTATATTGATGATCGAGTAATTGATGCTCACGCTAAATATGGAACAAGGTTCCCCCAACCACGAAAATTTAATATTCCTTATGACAGAGTGGTTTACCAAATGATTGCCTTTTGTGACGCTTTTGATGAATCGCTCTTCTTGCCTCACTTAAAAGATTGTAAAGCAGCTAGATGGGACGAATATGCGGTCGATATAATGCCTAAAGATAGCGATAAAGCTAAAGGCATCATGGCGGTCTTAGAATACTATGGATATAACCTCCATAACGCTTTATCCATTGGTGATGGCGCAAATGATATTGAAATGCTCCAATTCACCGGCTATAGCGCCGCCATGAAAGCGGCCGCAGCTGAAGTTCAAGAAGCAGCTGATTTTGTAACTGATGATATTGATAACGATGGCTTTGCAAAGGCGATGAAACACTTTGGATTAATATCTCATTTATGATATTTTTCGTTATGAAGAATTTTAAAAGAACGATATATCTGTTCTAAGAGAATAATTCTCGTCATTTGATGGGTAAAAGTTAATTTAGAGAGGCTAAGCGAAGCATTAGCTCTCTTTTTTAAATCATCACTAAGTCCATAAGAACCACCGATTACAAAATTAATATGGGAGTTTCCTCTTTCAAAATAATTTTCTATTTTCTTAGATAAACTAACTGAATCAGGTTCTTCTTTATTTAAGTCTAAAGTAACCACAAAATCACTTGGCTTAAGATGCTTTAAAACTTTCTCGGCTTCTTTATTTTTTAGATCCTCAATATCTTTTAAAGAGGCTTTATCTTTTAAGGAATAATCAGGAAATTCCAGCACTTCTATTTTGGAATATGGAGAAAGGCGCTTTAAATATTCTTTTTCTGCTTCTCTCCAATAGCTTTCCTTTAAAGAACCGATAACTAACACAGTTATAGTCATTCTTCATCTCCACCAAAGGTCATTTCATGTTGTTTTAAAGTGATAATGTTATCAATTGAGAAAGTTACACTTTTTTCTTTAAATATCTTTTTATAAGTCTTTTTAGCTTTCTCTGCGGTATTACATTCTTCACTTAGATGTGCTAAATATATTTTCTTGGTATGTTCTCCAATTAAAGAAGACATATGTAAAGCACTATCTTTATTAGAAAGATGGCCATAATCACCTTTAATTCTTCTTTTTAAATAGATAGGTCTTTTTGAATGCATAAGCATCCAAACATCATAATTACTTTCTAAAATGTAATAATCGCAATCTTTCATATATGGTAAATCTTCGTTAGGTATTCTCCCCGTATCCGTCATATATAAAAGACGTTCATCTCCAGAAATAAAAAGATAGCCAAAGGAATCAGGGGCATCATGAGAAGTTCTTAGGGGAATAATATCAAAACTCCCAATAGAAAATGAATCGGTAGGATTAACCCCTATATGTTCATCTAAAATAGCCTCTTTTCCAGCATAGATGGGATAAGAATTATGTAAAGTCTTTAAATTCCTAATATGGTCATCATGATTATGAGTAATAAGGACTCCTAAAATATCCTCAATAGGACGATTAATTTCATCTAGAGCCGCTTTTAAAGAACTACGGGGTAAACCCATATCTACTAAAATTAAGGAATCTTCATTATAAATTAGAGTGGCATTCCCTTTAGATCCGCTGCCAATATTTAAAAAAGAAATCATTAATCTTCCCTAGAATAGGCCATATTCATCTTTTTAAGGGTTTCATTCTCCATTTCTAAAGTTGGTGAATCAAAAGTTTGATAAGCCTTAGTGAAAAGTAAAATAACGTGACCAGGTTGACCATTTCTATTTTTAGCTAAATTTAAATTAACCACAGAAATACTATCTTTGTTCTCACCTTTAGCATTAGAAGCATCAACTTCCGCTTGAAGTTTATTTCCATATGTCGAAGGCCCATTACTATTATTACCTTTATTAACTTTAGATTTACCTTCTTCATAATCGCTTCTATACATCAAAATAATAGTATCGGCGTCTTGTTCGATAGCACCCGATTCACGTAAATTGGACATCATAGGAACGCCGCCAACATTATCATCAACGCTACGATTAAGCTGGGCTAAAGCAATGACTGCTAAATTAAGATCACGAGCTAATTTCTTTAAATTCTTGGTAATTTGCGCAACAACAACTGATCTGGGATCGTTCGGTCCAACGCCAATATCACAAGTGATTAAACCAATATAGTCAACCACGATTAAACATAAATCAGGATTTTGTTTCTTTAATTTAGTAGCTTTAGCAATTAAATCAGAAAGCCTTATATTAGCGGTATCATCAAAATATAGAGGAATACGTTTAACATCTTCTACTGCGCTATAAACTCTTTCTTTATCTCTTTGAGAAAGGAAGCCTGTAGTAATGCCATCCATGGCAACATGGGACTTAGAAGAGAGAATTCTTTTCATAATATCTCTTCCAGGCATTTCAGCAGAGAAAATAGCCACTGGCTTATGAGCTCCTTCAGCGGCTTTAACCGCTAAATTTAAAGCAAAAGCGGTCTTACCTACCGAAGGTCTAGCCGCAATAATATTTAAGGTACCTTTTTGCCAACCATGGGTTAAGCGATTTAGTCTTTCAAAACCAGTATCTACCCCAGTTAAACCTTTATTGTCTCTTCTAGATTCTTGTTCTAAAAGAATTCTTACTTCTTCCGCTAAAATGTTAGAAGGTTTAAAATCCGCCACTGATCTTTGAGAAGCAATTTCACTAATCTTAGTAGATTCTCGCGTAATAAATTCACCAATATCGTTTACTTTTCCATCACGATATTCTTCTTGAGCAAAATTTAATTCCAGTAAAAAATCCCTTAGAACTGCTTGGTTTTTTAGAATTTTGACATAATGATCAATATCATCTAAAGAAATAACACCATCAATTAATTCCTTACAATAAGTTACCCCTCCAGCATCTTCTAATGTATGAAGAATGGTGAGCTCATCAATTAAGGAAGCAATCTCAATAGGAGTATTTTGTTTAAGCAATTGCGACATCGCTTGGTAAATAAGTACATTACGTTTATCAACGCCTGAAAAATCGCTAGGTTTTAAGGAACTAAAAACCATTGCCGCTGTATCTCCACTAAGTAAGATACCACCTAGTACGGAGCGTTCAGCTTCTAAATTTGAAGGAAGAACAATCTTATTAACAGCCATTATTTCTCCTCAGAAATATGGACATTAACTGTCCCTATAACTTGCCCTTCACTGCCTTTATATAATTCAATTCTAAGACGAGTGTAGCCTAAAGCATTCGCGGGATATTTATCCAAAAATTTCCTTTTATCAATGGTAATTCCCCATTGTTTTTTCATTCCTTCTTCAATTTCTTTTGGAGAAATAGTTCCAAACATTCTGCCATCGCTTCCGACTTTCGCGGAGAATTCGACATTGATATGTTCTAAGCGTTTAGCTAATTCTTCTGCTTCTTTCTTTAAAGAGATTTGTCTAGCCTTTTCTGCGGCATTTTCTTTAGTTAAAGTAGCTTGATTATTGGGAGTAGAAATAACCGCTAATTTACGGGGAATAAGATAATTAGAGGCATAACCATCACTTACATTAACAGTATCGCCCTTCTTCCCAACACCCTTAACATCACTTAATAAAATAATTTTCATAATCTATTCTCCTTTATTCGCTTTTTGGTGCACTTCTAGCACTATCTAAATAAGAATCTAAAGTGCTTAGAAGTGTCTTAACTACGTCTTCGCTATTTCCCATTGGGAAGGCGGTTGCTGCCATCGTGAAGTGTCCTCCACCATTCATCTTTTCACAAAGCATTTGGACATTAACCGTACCATCGCTTCTCGCAGAAAGTCTAATCATCTTTTCATCAGTTCTACCAATTACGAAACAAGCATTAATGCCTTTTAATTGCATCAACTGATTAGCTACTTTAGCCAAGGTACTTCTCTCAATAATATCTTTATCATCACTTACGCAGTAGACGATTCCATAATACGGTGTTTGAATAGTGCTAATAATCTTATTAATAAGAGAATATTCTTCAAATTCTTCCTTAAGATAATCGTCCGCGATACTATTATCCGCGCCATAACTCTTAAGGATTTCTGCCGCTTCAAAAGTTCTCATACCTGTCGATTTACTCTTAAAAAAATTAGAGTCCATAAAGATACCCGATAACATAATCGTGGCAAAGGATGGCTTAACTTCAATACGTGGATTAGCGGTAGCATATCTAATCATTTCCGCAATTAATTCCGAAGCACTTGAAGCACTAGGTTCAATATAAGATAGAACCGGTCTATCAGGATATTTATCGCCTCTTCTATGGTGATCAATAACCATAACTTTAGTAGCAATATCTAATAATTTAGGAGCCATCGTCAAGTTAGGAACGCTAACATCAACAACAATAACTAAAGTTCTTTCTTTCAATAATGATGGAGCGTCTTCTGGAGAAACTGTCATCTTTTCAAAGACATCTCTAGAGAAAGCACTTTGGAAAGCTAGACGAGCTTTCTTTTCAGTTTTCTTTGGCGAATAGACAATCCGGCTATTTTTGCCACACCAATCGCAGAAAGCCATCATACCGAGAGCACTTCCTAAAGCGTCCATATCCATATCAGTATGACCCATTATTAAAACATTAGAACTTTGTTTAATGATAGTAGCCACGGAGTCGGCAACCGAACGAACTTTTACTTTGGAAGTGGCTTCAACCGCTTCACTCTTTCCTCCATAGAAGGCTAATTCATGTCCATATTGAGATACAACTACTTGGTTACCACCTCTAGAAAGAGCGACAGATATAGCATCTGAAGCCATTTCATTGAGTTTAGAAATATCGGGGAAATCATGAGCTAAACCAATAGATAAAGTAAGAGGTACATCCTCTCTCTTTTGGGCGATGCGAACTTTATCTAAGAGAGAGAATTTATCTTTCTCCATTTTGCTTAAAGAAGAATAATTGCAAACTGCAAAATAGGAGTCATTCTTAATTCTTCTAAGGAGAACACCAAAATCACGGCAATAATCAGTAATAATAGAACGAACATTAGAAACTACATCCGCTGATTCATCAGTATCTGAAGCAACATCGTTATAGTTATCGATAATAATTAATCCTAAGACCACTGCTTGTTCTTTCGAATAAGTAGCCATGTTCTCATATTCGGTAACGTCTTTGAAAACAAATAGTTTAGGAGAAGGCAAATATTTAACTTCATATTTTCTCTCTTTAAGATCAATTTTAACGTTCTGACCGTTTGGCGCTTCTACTAGACCTTTGAGTTCAGGAATAAAAGTAAAAACGTCCATATCAATAATGTCTAAATTTAAATCTCGAAATAAATTGTTAGACCAAATAATACGATGGTCATCATCAATAACGATTAAACCAATTTTAGAAAAGTTATAAGCTTCTTGGATATCTCCCCCAATTAAAGCAGCAGCTTCTTCATCATTATGTTGTCTAATTCTTTTAATATGAGCCAAAGAAAACCAGAAGAATAAAGCATCAATAACCAAAAATAATCCTAGGCCAGAAACTATATAAACAACCATGTAAGGAGAAATATTTTGGAAGTCAAATAAATTGAAAAACCAAAAGATTCCCACAAGAAGACATATAAGCGCTTCTGAGGCTATGATAATAAATGAAGCAACACGTAGTTTAGCGATTAGTTTTGTCATATCTCTTTTATTATAGCTTTTCCATTCTAATGGAAAAAGAGAGAGCTTCTATCTCTCCCTTTTATTTAAATCAATGAATTCTCACGCAATAAGTGGAACGAGCGCTTCTTCCTTTATTCTCCCAATTTATACTTGCTTTTAAGAGATTAAGCAATTGATTGGGAGAATAATAAGTGAGGAGCAAATCTCATACTTCATCTATATACTAAGGAGTCCAAACAATTGGATTTTTCTTCTTAAATCTTTTCAAAACATTTATGAGAAGTGATTTTTGAAAGCATCACTAATGCTATCAAGTAGTGTACGAGGTATAAGGTAATTTGTTGTTATAGAAAAGAAAGAGCTTCAACATCTCTCCGTTAGCAATTAAATAAATGAAGCCGCTTTATGATTCCTCTTTATCAGTATCATCAAAGCTATCGCCCATTATTCTTTTAACGGTAGCATCATCAACAAGATCAATGCTCTTAAGCTTAGAATTCATCATCTTAGTTCTTCTACCTACTAGATTATCGAGTTCTTCTGCGGCAGTATTTACCTTCTTTTGAGTTTTTTCTAGAGCGTCCGCAAAACGTCCAAATTCCGTTTTAACTACACCTAATAATTCTTTAAGTTCCGCGCTCTTCTTTTCAATCATTAAAGACTTAAAGCCCATATTTAAAGCACTTACAAAAGCGGTAAAGGTTGTAGGCCCGGTTAAATTAACCGAATATTTAGATTGGATTTCCTCAAATAGACCCATATTTAGAGCTTCTAAATACAGTCCTTCTAATGGAAGGAAGATAATTGCAAAATCAGTAGTATTTGGTACATCAATATATTTATCATGTACATCTTTAGCGTACTTTAATAAATCAGTTCTTAGTTTCTTTCTAGCGGCCTCTATGTCTTCTGGATTAGAAGCTTCATGAATAGAGTTATAAGGTTCATATGGGAACTTAGAATCAACAGGTAAATAAATAGTTTCTCCACGTTGTCCTGGGAGTTTGATAGCAAATTCAACTCTCTCAGAGCTACCTGGCTTAGTAACAACATTTTCATCATATTGAGCGGTTGTTAATACCTCTTTAATAATATTTCCTAGGATAACCTCTCCTAAAATACCTTTAGTTTTAACGTTAGTAAGAACGCTCTTAAGAGATCCTACATCAGAAGCTAGACCTTTAATTTCCCCAACCGCTTTATTGACATCACCAATACCTTCTACGACGCTCTTGAAAGAATCTTTTAATTTCTCTTCTAAGGTCTTTTGAAGTTTCTCGTTAACCGATTCATTAATCTTATCTAGTTTCTCATTATTATCTTTTCTAATTTCCGTTAATGATTTTGTAACAGTTTCATTAAGAGACTTAATGGATTCATTGGTGTTCTTCTTAAAGTCTTCTAATTTCTCTTTCATCGAAGCATCAAAATCAGAAATTGTTTTCTTAACTGCATCATTGAATTTTTGCATCTCTAGAGACAATTTGTTCATTATCTCATCTTTTTGTTTATGACTATCGTCTGTATATTGCTTAATAAAATCAGTAAGGATCTTATTGGTTACATTACTATTATCATTAAGTAATTTAAGAGTTTCTTCCTTAGTTTTAGTGGAAAAAGAATTAAGTTCTTTTTGAGATTTAATTAGCTCATCAATGCTCTTAGAAATATCATCAACATCTTTTCTAAGATCTAACATTAAAGTGTTATTCTTCTCTGCAACTAAAGCACTAACACGTTCTTCGGAATTATGGGTTGCTTCATTAATAGAATCTCTAATCTTTTTTAGATTCTCATCTGTTAATGTAGTATTACCGCTTCCTTTCTTTTTAATAACGAAAATTAAAACTATTAGCGACACTAAAAAAGATAAAACGCTAAAGGATAAAACAATATATTCCATCTTGGCCTCCTAGATAATTGTAAAACTATTTTAGTACATAGGTTTAATAGTACATAAATGATTTTGAATATGTACTGAAATAAGTCCTAAATTAATTAGATAACATAGAAATATAGCTAAGCTATACTCAAAAACGCCAGCGGATCCGCTAGCGTTTCTTGGGAAAAATTAATGTGAATTTTATTAACTTAGTTATGTTTTTTCTTACGATAGAAGCAGAAAGCAATGCCAGCAGTAACAACTAAACCAACTGTTAGAGCAATCATAAGTCCATCAACAGTAAATAAGTCATCGTTATTAAGCAACATACCATTTAAAGCGGCACTATCTTTAGTAACGTTTCTTCCTAAATAATTATTAACAACACTTCCGTATTTTCTAACAATATAGTCATAACGAGCTAAAGCTTGGCCAACTGTGGTAGTTTCATCCGCTACAGCTGTCTTTAAAGCATCTTTATCTTCTTGAGTTAAACCACTGAATATTTTTGTTTTAAGAGTACCTTCAAATGTTCCTTTTAATTCATCTGTATAAGTAGTTCCATTTTGCGTAGTTCCACATACAACACTTAATTTATGGAGTAAGTTCTCGGCCCAAATCTCTTGAGAATAATGTTCCATTTCTTGTTGATATAAGGAAAGCGGATTCATTTTACCTTTTGCATAACAAGAAAATAAAGGCGGATTACTATAATTAGTATTAAATCTAAGGTCATTATGTGTGTTTTCACCTGTTGCTTGAACAATAACGGTTTCCGCATCAAAACTGACATTCCATTTACCATTATCATCAAGTGTGTTGTATGTTCTTAAATAATTTTTTTCGCTGTCGGCTGCATATAAAAACTTTTTGCTATCAGTTTTTAAAGTAAATCTTCCAGTATTAGCATCAGCGCTCCCTAGTGTAAAAGAAGTAAATGCATTAGTTGTGGTTTTTGGAAGTGCTTCACCAGTTAATTCAATGGCAACCGCTCCAAAATTATTTGTTTTTTCTTCACCAACTGCGTAATACTGAGTGCTCTTTAATCCAACAAAAGTTACTTGTGATCCAATAATTAAATCATCAACACTATTAACTTTTATAAAATTTAAATTCTTAGCGGCAGTTATGGTTAATGTTACAAATTTTGTAGATCCACTAGCTGTAGCAGTTACACTAATATCATTATTGCCTTCCTTTAAAACTACCTCTTTTAGATTTTCAGAACCAAGAGTAATGTTTAATCCTTTTTCACCATCGGTTGCTGTACTTGTAAAATTATCACTAAATGTGACAGAAGCAAGGATATCTTTAGATGTTAAAACGTCTCCTTCACGCCATGTTTTTGTAGAATCAACTTCTAATTGACCAATTGCTGTAACACTTAAAGCATTTAAAGTAATGGTAGCTGTTTTTCCTTCAAGACTTAATGTAATTGTATTATCACCCGCAACAAGTGGGCTACCTTCTAAAGTGATTCCCGTAGTAACTATCTGACTACTACCATCGTCATATGTAGCAGTGACATCAAAATAATCAGTGGTTACAACGTCTCCAACATACCATTTCTTTCCAACGTTCTCAGTTCTTAAACTAGCGGATATACCAGTTAATGTTTTAATCGGTCCATCTTCATACGTAACTTCAATACTTTTGAGATATAAAGCCTTAAGAGTTTTGTTTTTAAAAACTTTGACTACTATTTCGCCACTTCTACCAGTAGTGTCTTCAAAAGTATAAGCAGCATTAGTGCTTGTAATTGCTTGTTCTGTTCCAAAAGCACTTCCGCCAATAGTGACACTAACCTTTGGAGATCCATTATCAACAGCTGAACAATTAACTACTATTTTTTTAACTACCTTTGAGGAATAGGCAGGACAAGTAGCTGTTATATAAGAAACTTTTTCTTTTTTTGTGCCATAATGAATTCCACGACCTGATTGACTATCAAAATCAGATTCAGTTGCATCCGACTCTATTGTCCATAAATTTTCCGCAGTATCCGTTCCTTCTCCTTTGCATTTAGCTGTCCACGATAAACTAGCGGTCTTAGGACCCTCCTCTGCAGCAGTAACAGTATTAATTGGATTATTAATAAATGAAGAGTAGGCGGTTCCACCAATAACGCCTAAGAGTGCAACAGCACTTAGAATAACTAATTTTGATTTTTTCATATTGCCTCCCAATATAATTAAAACCTTTCTTTTGAGGTAATAATACATTCATAAAAGCTATACTACAAACTAAGAATTTACGATTTAACATAAAAACTATATCTTTTTTAAAGATATTGAACATTTTGCCTTATTTTGCACAATTTAAAAGCGCTTACATAAAAATGTAAATAATATGTAACGGATATTAAACCATTTTAACAAAGGTTGTATGTTTTAATAAGCTATACTAAAAAACATCTTTAATTAGAGTTCATTCTGATTTTTTATATTTCCACTTAAATCCAGCAGAAAGATTCCTTTTTCCGGAACAAACCATATAAATTTTAGAAACATTCACTTTAACAGCTTTAGCGGCCTCTTTTGCAGAATCATATTCTTTAATCATATTACCCGCTAAATCATATTGGATAACGTGTTTGCATTTTCTCGGAGATTGTTTTCTTCCTTTACGTGTTTCAAAAACAACTTCCTTAATTTCTTTATCTGAAAACTTATATTTAAACTGATAACCTGCCGTTAATCTATATCTACTACGACAGTTATCTCTTATTGTTCCAGAAGAAATACCTAATGATTCAGAAGCCTCCTCAACAGATAGGTACTCTTTTATCTTTTTCCCTTTTTGATCATATTGAATTACTGGGCTACTTACTCGATATTGCGGCGCAGTTATAGATTTTCTAATTATTTCTTTACCAACATAGAAGTTTACTTTAATGACTTTAAATCTTTCTAAATCTCCAATAAGGAAATAGGCGGGTCTGCCATTCGAACATATATAAAGTTGATATTTGTGTTTATCAATTCTTTTGTAGTTTTCTTTTAATAAGTCATCCATCAAGCCAAAACCAAATTTCATTTCAAGGCAAGCTGCCTCATTAGAAAAATCCGTATAACCAAATGCCCTTAATTTTTGATTTACAACCAATTCATGCGCATTAATTGGCTTATTTTCGAAAACGTCTGTCTTGATATAGTTTATTAAGGAATTTAATTCTTTTTTAATGTTAAGCATAACTTCATTAATGGCATTTACGTCTTTCTCATCTTCATGGTAGACTGCTCTAAATGTACCGGCTCTATTTTCAATTACTGGCACGATATGTTCATATGGTTTATAAAAGAATTCGCCTATTAATGGTAGATTTCTAAAATTCATTCTCGAGAAAGTAGGATTATCTTTATCAGTGGCTCCTAAACTATTTTTAAGTATTGATTCGGAAGACATACCAAATGGCTGTGAACAATTACCCATCATCTTTTTGCATTTTTTGGATAGTTCCAAAGAAAACACTTCTTTCATTTCTATCTTTAATTTAGGCAACCCAATTGCATATTTCATATTCGGATACCTATAAATTTCTGAAGCTGGTATTAAATATTCATCCACTAATTTAAATAAACCTGCCTTACACCCATCAAACGGTTTAGCTAGCACAAAAGCGCCATCAATTTTTTCGAAAAGTTTCCATTCAAGGATACAATCATTAACACCATCATGAACTTCTTTTACGCCTTCTATCCCTAAGCCACGACACAAATTATCCTTAGAATATTCTCCATTTGAAAAAGAAGTTGTTAAGAAATTGTGCTTAAAATTATGAAATGTAAGTTTTGAAAAATCTTTTATCTTATGTCGTTTAAGATACTCTTTAATAAATGTCGGATCAATTGTTCCAAAATGTAAGATTTCTCGTTTATATAACTCATATTCATCAACAAGTAAATCCCACTCCTCTTGAGTAATTGGCTTCTTGTCTTTAATCTTATCTTCCGTTATCCCATTAATTTTACATGCTTCCAGATTTAAAAATTTATTTTTTTCTAAAGGCAAATATCGTTCATATTTTTTATTTGTATCAGGCAAATATAAAGATATTGATAACAAATCATAAGCTAAGTTTAATCCATTAGTTTCAACATCTAATACAACGTATTTGGACTTATCAAGAGACATCTAATTCTCCTTTACAATAATAGTTATAACTAAATTTTTAGGATATTATTCCATAATTTGTATAGAACTCATAAAATTTCACGATATACATGACTATCATTCTTCGTTGGGGATATAGGACGCCATTTCGGCAATATTTTCTTTATCACCATCCTTAATCTTTTGAACAAGACTCTCTTTAGATGATAAATATAATTTTCCTAACATCGTATTGTAATCCGCTTCAGAAATAATAACTGCTTGACCTCTTTTAGTACTAACGGTAATCGGTTCATTACTTTCAATAACATTCTCTATTGAAGTAAACAAGTTTTCTCTTAAAACATTTAAACTCACTGTTTTCATAATAAGTGTCCCTCCTCCCAAGATATAAATTCAGGTTTATATAAAAAACTATGTTCAGAAATATCCCTTTAAAAACAAGATCAAGAAAGTACCATAGTTGTAAGAAACCTTGGTTCTTTATATTTCTTTACAATTCATTTTACCATTCTTAAGAACCAATGTGCATTTCTTAATAATGGCTTTTGCTTCTTTTAAATCTATATTATTTTTTGTAGCGACGCTTAACATATCCTCATCCGTTATATTTTTCCCTTTTCCATTAACGGATGTTGTATGCTCACCATAATATGTTCTTCCAGGAGTTATATCATACGCAGGTGAAAGCCTATAAAGATTATTAATTTCGTCATATATAAAGGAAAAATTCTTAGAATGGTCGTCTTGATTATCAATTAAGATATTAAAGACCATTCTTCTATACATTTCTAAAACATCTTCTTTGTTTCTCGTTAGTATGCTAGTAAGTTTTATTAACTCATTATAATCAAGAGAAGGTGCCTTATAATCGATTTCTAATAATGCAGAAGCGCTAATCATATGAATTCTTTTATTGCTACTTCTATCAAATCTTTTAATTAGAAAATATTTATTGCCTCGTTTAGATGTAACTAATTTAATATCCGGTATATTAATTCCAGCTTCTCTAGCAAGAGACATATATTTATATTCGACATCCGCTATATTTTTGGGATCGTATTTTGAAGAGAATTTGACGATATAGTCTTCACCTTCATATTTAATTAAAGACTTTGGTCTACTTCCCCCGCTTGATCCACCTAAAGAATATAAGTCATAAATGTTAGATACTTCTTGGGAATTTAATAACGCATTACAGTCTTTTTGTATAGCGTCAAAATCATACTTATTGATGTTACTTTCTTCACCTAAATCAGGCACATATTCTA